>Ga0307474_10000078_pt1 | contig 70981 bp, 58 predicted proteins | sample atmos_gasesECM1C_2_FD_203312 | JGI IMG/M metagenome (GOLD analysis project Ga0307474, IMG submission 203312) | Hardwood forest soil microbial communities from Morgan-Monroe State Forest, Indiana, United States - atmos_gasesECM1C_05 | ecosystem: Environmental > Terrestrial > Soil > Temperate...
GTCCCCATCAGCAATTTTCCGCTCTGGAAGCTGCAGATGACCAGCGGAATGGTTCTGGCGATCCTGGTATTTGGCACGGCGTGGCTGACCTTGCGCCGCAAGCGCTGGCGGCCCCGGCCTGTCGCGTGGTTTGCAGTCGGAATATCGGCAACCACAGCCGGAATCCTGTTCGGGGTAGCTGCCCAAAAGATGTTCTATGAAAGTTATGGAGCGGGTGGCTGGTTCCTGTGGGGTTCGCTGCTCCTCGCCGCAACCGCTGCTCCAATCGTAGGCGCCAACGCCCTGATGTCAGGGCGCGCGCTGCCGACATCTCTGGAACTGCTGGGTCCGAAGAACTATCAGACCCAATCGATGCCGGCGATCCTGCATGGACTGACTTTGATGGTAACCATCGTGATCGGCACCGAGACCGCGCTCGGCTTCGTGTTCGACCCGCGCGAAAAGGATTTTCCCTATGCTGCGCTGACCATGGCGGCGGTGCCTTTTGCGGCTGTGACGTTGCTCAATCGCCCGAAGAAAGGAATCCGCCCGATGGCGGAATCGCGTTTTGCCGGCGTGCTTTTGGTGGCGGCGCTCTATACGGGGTTTAACGAAGGGCCGGCCAACTGGCAGTCGCTGTGGACTTGCGCTGCCTATATACTGCTTTCCGTTACACTGTGGCAGGCGCGTGCTTGATGTGCTAGTGCGGCGAATTTGAAGTTCCTATCGGTATAGCGGCGCGAACTTGTACCGTGGTCCCGGTGCGATCAAAGTCGTACTGCGGTTGCGTCGCTAAGAAGGCCTCTGCCCTCGAACGAGCGTCTGCTTCGTCGGCGGCGTGAAGCGCGTGTGTTGCAATACGCTCTCCATCACGCTCCCAAATGACTTGGTACATTTGCATGCCCGGCTGATAGTCGTGAGCCATAAAGCCTCCGCTAGCTAAGCTTAGTCGGCGTGCATTCCGTGGACGAACTTAGGACAGTTATTCACCACTCATTTCGCCTGTCCGCCTACGCAACCGTGGCTCGATGACTTCCCCTAGCGGACGATCCGGCGATTTTCGGAATGCTTTAAGCTTCTTCATCCTACCTTTGCGCAATGCTTGCGACTGCGCTTCTGGACGTTCGCAAAGTCCCGCTCGGATCGCGCAGCTGGAGGATGTCGTCCCAGATGAATAGGCTAGACATGAACACGCGCGCAAGCGGAGGCAAGTAGGCTTTTCATGGCGTGCACGGCTCGTCGCTCCCAGCTTCTCGTCCAGAACGGGTATCATATTGGCTCAAACCAGCACCGGATAAAGGTGCAGTCCAATGTCTACTTTGATCAACAACAGGCTTCGACCCAAAATCCTTTGCACCTTCAAGAACCGTCCGAATTCCGAAAGTGCCAGACTCTGGCCCTTTGCGCGGCCGACACGCTCGTTGAATGGCGTTGCGCCTATACTCAATAGACGAGGCCTGTGCCGGCTGGTTTTTCCAGTGCCTCCGCCAAAGACTTATATTCCGCGCAGTCGGTTCCGCAGATCGCAGCGATCCGGCTCAAATGATATTCCGCCTGCTCGCGGTTGCCCTGCTCGATCTGCCACAGACCGTAATAGTTCCAGGTCAGCACATGGTTCGGATCGGCTTTCAGCGCCCGCTCGTACCAGACTTGCGAGAGCTTGTAGTCGCCGAGCTTGCGGTAGGAATAGCCGATCAGATTGGCCACGTTCGGATGATCGTCATGGCCGAGCGCCCTTAGCTGCTCGATGGCCGCGGCATATTCATTGCGGTCATAGATGGTCGCATAGGCTTCGCGGTAACCCTTGGCAAAAGCGGGGTCGTCGAAAAGGGACTGGTTGGCTTTTTTGCCCTTGGGGACGTGAGTGGCTTTGGAGCCCGACCGCTTCGGGTAATACGAAGGCGGATAAGCGGAGCGTTGGTCCGTCCCGCCATAGGTTGCCCCACCTTCACCACCGCCACCGATTCCACCGCTGCCTCCGGCCGCAACAACCGGAGTGAACGAGAACGCAGCGATCAGCGCAATCGAACACGTTGCCAGCGTCACAATCCTGATCATCAAGTTGGTCATACGAGCCTCCTGCATGCCACGCCTTCGAGCCCCCGATCCACCTGAACCTGTTAACTCAACTCCGGCTTGCTTCAAACATTCCCGGAAAGGTATTCAAAAATGGAATTGGTGTGACAGCAATGTTGTCTTATGCAGGTCGATGTCTGCAACGGCTCATTTGCGACAGTGGCGAGCCCAGCAAGTCCGGCCATGTCCGGCATGCCGCCAAAAGCGGAGGTAATCTCAGAGCATGAAAGGCTCCGCGCGGATGAGTCCGCGGTTTAGTTGCCCGGCCGATGCAACTCTGGACGCGGGCGCGTGAATGACATTCGTCCGCGCTTGATGCCCCAGAGCGGCTGCGCAAGGGTTGCGATCGCATCGGTCGGATTGTTGGCGTCGAGACACACGAGGTCGGCCGGTCCTCCGACCGTGATGCCGTAGTCCGAAAGCCGCATCAGCCGCGCCGCCGAGCCCGTGATCATGTCGAGGCAGCCGGCGAGGTCCGCGGGGCGCGACACATGGCAGACATTGGCATAAAGGTTCGCCATCCGGATCAGCGAGCCGTCGCCGTAGGGCGTGAACGGGTTGAGCACATTGTTGGTCGAGATCGAACAGGTCACTCCCGTCTTGCGCAGAGGTTCTGCCGGCACCACGCCCCGAGGCACCGCATGGTCGTGGTTGCGGCCCATCAGGTGAAGATCGGTCGACGGCAAAATGGTTACGGCGACGCCGGCATTGGCCAGTCGCGTCGTGATTTCGCCAAACCGATCCGGTGGCAGCAGCGACATCTGGGTGACGTGGCCGACGGCCACCCGCCCGCCCCAGCCGAACTCCTCGGTCTTGCGGCAGACATATTCGACCTGCATGCCCTGCGTGGTCTCGGCAAGATCAAGATGCATATCGATCTCGGCGTCGAAGTCGCGGGCGATGGCGAAGATGCGATCGATTTGGGCACGCGGATCGGTGTCGAAATAAGGAACGGCGCCGATGGTGCGCGCACCACGCCGCAGGCCCTCGATCAAAAGTTCTTCCGTGCCGGGATAGTTGGTGAGCCCTTCCTGCGGAAACACACATAGTTCGACGTCGATTGCCCAGGCATAATCGCGCGCGAGCTGCTCGATCGCCTCAAAACCGATCATTCCGATGCCGGGATCGAGTTCGACATGGGTGCGCATCCGCATGGTGCCTTGGCTGATGCAGCGCTCCAGTGTCTGCCTGCCGCGGGCATACACGTCCTCGACCGTGAAGCCGCGCTTGGCAGAAGCGGTTTCCCGAACGGCTTCGGCGACGGTACCCTCCTCGATGCGGCAACGATCGAGGATGCAGGTCTTGTCGAGGTGGATATGCGTCTCGATCAGGCCCGGGGTCACCAGGCATCCGCCGGCCTTCAGCTCCGGACCCTCGGCCGAAAGATCAGGCGCGATGGCGACAATGGTTTGGCCCTGGATGGCGATGTCGGTGTGGACAAGATCGCCACCTCGCAGGATGCGGGCATCACGAATGATCTGATCCATCATTTCACCGCCGCGGGAACCGCACCCAGATAGGCCTCGTCCAGCATCGCGCCGTGCAATTCCGCGGCCTTGCCTTGTGCTACCACCCGTCCGCCGCCGAGCACATAGCCGCGGTCGGCAATGGCAAGCGCATAGTCTGCCATCTGATCCACGATCAGCAAGGTCATGCCTTCGTCGCACAGGCGCCTGAATTGTTCGAACAATTCCGCTACCACCGTCGGCGCCAATCCCAGCGACGGCTCGTCCAGCAGCAAAACCTCGGGCCTTGCCAGCAACCCGCGGCCGACGGCAAGCATCTGCTGTTCGCCGCCCGAGAGCAGCCCGGCTGCCGTGTGCAGGCGCGGGCGCAGCCGCGGAAAACGATCGAGGATGGCCTCGATCTCGCCAGCCTCGAAATCGGGCCGACGCGTCGCACCAAGTCTTAGATTTTCGGCAACAGTCAATTGCGGGAAGACCTGTCGTCCCTCCGGCACGAGAATGAGGCCAGCGCGCGCAACATCATGGGGTGGAAGCGCGGCAATGTCCTGGCCGTCAAGCTGAACGGTTCCACTGACCGGACGGATCAGTCCGCTGAGCGCTTTCATCAAGGTCGATTTCCCGGCGCCGTTTGGCCCGAAAAGGGCGATCACTTCGCCGCGGCCGACCTTGAGGCTGACCTGATCGAGCACTTGGAGCGGCCCGTAGCCGGCGCTGAGCGCGTTCACTTCGAGCAGCGGCGCGCCAGCCGTGCGCTGCACGGCCGATGGTTCCGGCACGGTCGCACCGAGATAGGCTGCCTTGACGGCGGGATCATTGCGCACGACGGCGGGCGGCCCGGCAGCGATGCGGCGTCCGGCATCGAGCACGATGACCTCATCGGAGATCGACATCACCAGCGACATGTCATGTTCGACCAGCACGACCGCGAGGCCGGCGCGCGCCAGCCGCTGCAAGAGGCTGCCGAGTCTCGCCGTGTCGACGTCATTGAGCCCGGCAGCGGGCTCATCCAGAAGAAGCACGGCGGGCGCCGTGCCCAGAGCGCGGGCAATCTCGACCAGCCGGCGATCGACGTGCGGCAATGTGCCGGCAAGTCGCGTTTCGCTTTCCGTATATCCGACAAGCGCCAGCAGGGCGCGCGCCAGCTCCGCCGACGCCTCGCCGCGCCACCGGCCATGCAAGAGCCCAAGGCGGACATTGTCCAGCACGCTCAGGCTGCCGAAGGGTTGCGCGGTCTGGAAGGTGCGCGCCATGCCGCCGCGCGCGGCCTCGTGCGCGGCCTCGCCGGTGATGTCGCGGTTGCCGACGCGAACCTTGCCGGAATCGGGACGCTGGAAACCGCTGACGAGATTGAGCAGCGTGGTCTTGCCGGCGCCGTTGGGTCCGATCACGCTGGTGATGCGGCCAGGCGGAGCGGTCATGTCGACGCCCGCAACCGCAATGACACCGCCGAACGCGACGCGCACGCCTTCGGCCACCAGACTGCCGCGCGAACCGGTGATGTGTGCGAGCGCGAGATCGATATCGGGCTTTGGCCTTGAACCGGCCTCCTTCGCCATCAAAAGCCGCGCAAGGGCACCGGCAATCCCGCCCGGCGCAGCCCAAAGCACGATCAAGAGGCCGGCGCCGAAAACCAGGAGGCGATATTCCGCAAGACCCGCGAGCAGCTCCGGCAGGAACACGACGACGGCTGACCCGATCAGCGGCCCCAGGGTGCGGCCGGCGCCTCCGACCACCACCACCAGGAGAAACAGGATCGACTGCGAGAACGGAAACGAGCTCGGCGCGATGAAGCCGGTGAGCGCCGCCTGCAATCCGCCGCCAAGGCCGGCAGCGACGGCGGCCAGCACGAAAGCCGCCGTGCGTACCGGAACAGCGCTAATGCCAACGCCCCGCGCCGCGGCCGGCGCCGCCGCGATGGCCTGCATCGCAAGGCCTAGCGGACTTCGCGCAAAATAATGAAAGGCAAGAAGGGCAGCCGCGCACAAGACGCAGGCCAGGAGCGCCGTGCCGCCGGTGGCGAACGGTGCCGGAATTCCGCTAAGGCCGCTGGAGCCGCCGGTGAGATCGCGCCATTCGATCGAGACGGATTCGACGATGAAACCAAATGCGATGGTCACCATGGCCAGATAAGGACCGGTGACCCGAAGTGCCGGAATCGAAAGAGCCGCCGAAATCGCCGCGACCAGCAAAACGGCAAGCGGCAGCGCTTCCCAGAAATTCAAACCGGCCTTGGAAGTGAGAATCCCGACGCCATAGGCGCCGAGCGCCATGAATCCCCCCTGCCCGAGAGAGACCTCACCGGCCAGCCCCAGCAGCACGTTCAGTCCGACACCGGCAAGCGCGGTGGTCGCTAGCGTGCCGAGCAAGTAGGCGTAGTAGCCTGGCGCCAGAAGACAGACGAGGATGGCGGCGACGCCGACCAGCGCCGCGACAATCGAGGCGACGATCACTCTCATACGCGCACCCTGGTCCGACCACCGAACAATCCGGACGGCGCGAGCACAAGCGCGGCGATGACGGCGGAGAAAGTGACGATCTGGGTGCTGCTCGAGCCGAGCCATGTGGTGGCGCACGCTTCTACCAAACCATAGAGCAGGCCTGCGATCACGACGCCCCATGGATTGGTGAGACCGCCCAGGATAGCCACGGCAAAGGCCTTGATGCCGAACAACGTCCCCATGTCATAGGCAACGTTGTACACCGGCGCGATCAGAATGCCGCCGATCCCGGCGAGGAGCGCGGCGGCCGCGTAGGTGAGCGCGATGAGCCTCGTGACATCGATGCTCATCAGTCGCGCGGCGTCGGGGTTTTCCACCGCCGCGCGCAATTTCAACCCGAGCGAGGTGCGGTGCATCCCGAGATGAACCAGTAGCGCCAGCCCGAGCCCGACCGCCGGAACCAGCACCTGCAACGGAAAGATACCGACATTGCCGATGACCCAGGGATCATCGGCGAGCGATGAAGGCAGCGCGCGTGGTTCCTTGCCGAACAGCACCATCACCACATTGTCGAGCACGATTCCAAGCGCCACGGTCGCCATCAGCCAGGAATTGGTGCCGCGCGCAACGAACGGCCGGACCGCGACGCGCTCGACGATCAGGCCCCAGATGGCGCAGACCAGCAAGGCAAGCGGCACCGCCACGACCATCGGCCAGCGCAGGCCGACCGCAAGCACGTGACAGATCACCGCGCCCAGCATCACGGAGGAGCCTTGCGCGAAATTCACGGTGCCCGAAACCGCAAAGGTCAAGGTGAATCCGAGCGCAATCAGTCCGTAGATGCTGCCGAGGCTGAGCCCGGAGACAAGTGCAGTCGCGAGCATGATACTAGTGGTCCGATTCTAACATTCGCACCCCGTTGCAGCGGTCACCTTTGCGAATGTTAGAATCAAAGGACCACTAGCAAATATAAGATTCTCGTGGAGTTTAGGATTTGACATTCGCTTTCTGACCCGCGGCTAGATGGGTAGCGAATGTCAAATCTACTCCACTAGAGCTCCGATTTCGAAGTTCGCAAGCTATCGCGGTGACCCCTGATGCGAACTTCGAAATCAAAGGAGCTCCGTCAATTTTGGTTTCTAGTGCGGCTTTGAATTTGAAGTTCCTACAACGAATTTGCCGCGACACTGATAGGAACTTCAAATTCGCCGCACTAGTGGTCCGATTCTAACACCTGGAAAATACTTAGCGGCAGCCGACCTCTTCTTCACCCTCTCCCCGCCCTTCGCGGGGAGTGGGTGGGGTGTGGGGCTTTTTTTTCCGCAACTTCGACTCGTGGAGAGTCCCCCTCACCCGGCGCTTCGCGCCGACCTCTCCCCGCAAGCGGGACGAGGTAACAGCCGCGCATGTGCCGATTCGCTCAAGAAACATCCCACGCTAGCCGGTGACGGGCTCGATCTGGTCCCCGTTGTAACGAACCATGACGTAGTCATTCTCGTTCAAGGCGTCATGGTTCTCGTCGGTGAAGGGTTTGGTGTAGTTCTTGATCAGGCCCTGGTAATTCTCGATTGCCAAAAGGCCCTCGCGCAATTTGGGTCCTTCCGTCGAGCCTGCCTTGGTGATGCCAAGCGCGGTGAGTTGCATGGCGTCGTAGGCATTGGCCACGCCGACCGGCGGTGTGACGTCGCCGGGGCCTTTGATATCCGGATATTTCGCCATCAGCGCCGCGAGCACGCGCTTGCCGACGTCATTCTGCGGGCCGAAGAAACTGTAGGTCTGGACGAAATGCACCTTGCCTGCCCATGACCCTGCAAGCTCGGGGAAGCGCCCGCCCGAGATTCCCCAATGCGAGACAATCGGCACCGTCCAGGCGGAGCGCTGCAACGATTTGATGACCTGCGCGCCCGGCGCGGCGTTGCCGACCAGGATGACCGCGTCGGCGCCTGCCTCACGCAGCCGCTGCAACTGCGGCGTCATGTCGGCGTCCTTGTCGTCGAACTTTTCTGCGCCCGCCAGCTTGACGCCGGCGGCTTCCGCGGCTGCGGTCAGCCCTGCGAGATTGGACTCGCCCCAACCATTATTGACCAGCATCAGCCCCGGTTTCTTGGCGCCGAATTTGGTCGTGGCGTATTTGATCAGCGCGCGATCGACCAGCACGTCCACCGCCGATACACGGAAGACAAAGTTCGGATTGGCGCCGTTACGCGTGATGTTGGTCGCCGCAGCCCAGACCCCCATCAACGGCACCTTGGCCGAATTCACCAGCGGCACGATCGCCAGCGACACCGGGCTGTCGATCCCTCCGAACAGAATCGCGACACCTTCCTTGTCGATCAACTCCCGCGCCGCGGTCTGTCCCTTGCCGGGATTGGATTCGTCATCGCGGCGGACGAGTTCGAGCATGCGGCCACCGAGCACGCCGCCCTTGGCATTGATCTCGTCGATCGCAATGGTGAGCCCGCGGGTGATCCCCTCACCCGACTTCGCGGAAGGTCCGGAAAGCGCCGCGACCAAGCCGATCTTGACGGGTTCTGCTGCGATCGCTGAGCGGCCAATCAGGCTTCCCGCGGCGATCCCGGCGGGAAGAACAAGAGCTTGGCGACGCGTCAGATTGGTTGGCATGTGAGCAACTCCCCTTGAAATTTCGTTTCGTTGTTTCGCCTGGCGGCACTAGTGGCTCGGACCGCGTGGCCGCGGCCATGTCGTGAGCCTTCAAGTCCAAGTCCGGTTCTCAAAGCAAACGGTATGCCACAACCCCGGAAACCACAACAGTATCAGACATCGTGATCGCGTTTTCGTGCCCGTCGCGCATCCCGCGAAACCCCTTCGTCGAACTGATGAGAACGCCAGGCTGTTCGTATTCCGCGACAGGCGTGATCGTGCCTGTGGGTACTCCGCCGGATGGGACGAAGAAATCGCGAGTTTTTGGTATGATTTTTGCTCGATTCTGGGTGGAGGATTGTTTCAAAAAGGGAGGGCATCATGACAAATTCTGAACTGCGGTCCGATGTTCACAGCATCGAGCCAATTCCCGATGCTGACCGCGATTCAACCGGGGCGCAGCAAATGTGGATCTGGGCCGGCGCCAACATCGCGCCCGTCAACTGGGCTCTCGGCGCGCTCGGCATCGTTCTCAAGCTCGGTTTGTGGGAGACGATCGCCGTGATCGTGCTTGGCAACATCGTCGGTTGCGCCATCTTTGCCGCCTTCACCGTGATGGGCCACAAGACCGGGGTCAATCAGATGGTGCTGAGCCGCTCCGCCTTCGGTCGCAGGGGCGCCTATCTGCCCAGTCTCCTGATGTTCCTGATGACGCTCGGCTGGATCGGCGTGAACACCTATTTCCCGGTCAAGATATCGATGGCCATTCTCGGCCAGTTCGGCATAGCCGAAACAGGCATGATGACCTTCATCGTCATCACCCTGGTGATGGTGATCCAGGTGGGGATCGGAATCTACGGCTTCTATGCCATCCGCACCTTCGAGAAATATACGGTGCCGGTCACCGCCGTCATCATGGTGCTGATGAGCGTGCTCGCCTGGAGCCAGCCCGGTGTCGTCAACTGGAATCTGGTCAGCCCGCTTCCGCCAGGCGCGCATCTTGCGATGCTGACGCTGCTGACGACGGCGATCGGCGTGGGATGGGGAATCTCCTGGGTGACATGGGCGTCGGACTATTCGCGCTTCGTGCCTCGCAGCGTCTCTTCGTCTTCCGTGTTCTGGTACAGCTATGTCGGAATGTTCGTACCGACCGTGTGGCTCGGCATTCTCGGCGCGACGATCGCAAGCGTCACGCTTGATACCGATCCGGCCAAGATGGTGAGCGCGGTGTTCGGCGGTGTGGCAAGCCTCCTCGTGCTTTTGATGGTGCTGCACGGCCCGATCGCGACCAATATCCTCAACGTCTATTCGGCGGCGCTGGCCGCGCTCAGCATGAACGTCCGCCTCTCCCGGACCGCGCTGGCGTTGGTTGCAGGTGTCGTCGGCTACCTCGTCACCATCTACTTCGTGTTCGCGCCTTCGTTCGCCAAGGCGTTCGACAACTGGATGATCAGCCTCTTGCTGTGGATGAGTCCGTGGGCAGGCGTCGTGTTGGCGGATTTCTACATCGTGCGAAAGAGCCGGATCGATGTCGCCGAACTCTACAAATCGCCGGAGACCAGCGCCTATGGCGACGTCAACTGGGGCGGTATCATCGCGTTTCTGGCGGGACTGGTCGCCGGATGGTCGTTTCAGGACGGGCTCGTGCCCGCGCTGCAGGGACCCATTTCGGGACTTCTCGACGGCGCCGACCTCAGCTGGCTGTTCGGCATCGTGGTCGCCGGCGCGGTTTATCTCGCTATCGGCGGACGCAAGCTGAAGGCGCCCGCGATGGCCGCGACCGGTGCGGCCGGAAAATGACGGCTAGTGCGGCGAATTTGAAGTTCCTATCGGTATCGCCGCAAGTTCGTGATAGAAACTTCAAATTCAAAGCCGCACTAGAATAAAAAAATTGCTAGAGCTCCTTTGATTCCGAAGTTCGCATCAGAGTCGCCGCAATAGCTGGCGAACTTCGGAATCGGAGCTCTAGGTCTCCCCTTCTCAAGCGGCTTGCCCGGGGAATTTTCAAGTCTTAAGAGGGGTTCATCAGAGGGGTTCATCCACCGTGGCAGGCTTGTCGATTGACTCAAGGCAAGCCTGCGATCGTCTATGGCCATGCCAAAATGGCCCCATCCAACAGGGAAGATCATGAGCTGTACATTTTCAAAGATCCCGATCGTCGTCGCAACCGCGATCTGTCTTTCGGTTACCTTCCCTCATGAATCGAAAGCGCAAGCCGCAACCTGCCCCTCCCCGATCCCGCTTGGGCTGACAACGGCGCTCACCGGCAATCTGGCGCTGCTCGGCACGCAAGCCCGCAACGGGGTCGAATTCGCCGTTGATGAAATCAATGCAGCCGGCGGCATCGAGGGCAAGAAGCTCGTGCTGACCACGGAAGACACGGGAGCATCGAGCACCGACTCGCTCAACGCGATGAATCGCATCCTCGAAGGCAAGCCCATTGTCATCTTCGGATCGATGATCAGCCCTCACGTGTTCGCCCAGACGGAAGTCGTCAACAAATCGGAGACGCCCTTCCTGGTCGGCGCCACCAATGCCAAGGTGACCGCGCAGGGAAGCAAATGGCTGTTCCGTACCCATGTTCACGACGGACAGCTCGCCGATCTCATTCCGGAATATCTGGTGAAGTCGCTTGGCAAGACCAGGCCCGGCATCATAGCCGTGGCCGATGATTACGGGCTGGGCGCATCCAGGGGCATTCAGGCATCGCTGGCCAAGCTCAAGGTAACGCCGGTCGCGGTGACCTCCTATGCGCCCTCCGACAAGGACATGAGCGCACAATTGCTCGAGATCAAGGACAAGGGCGCAGACAGCCTGATCGTGTTCGGCCGCCCCGCCGACGTCACGTTGGTGATCAAGCAAATGAGCGATCTCGGCATCAAGCTGATCACGATCGGAAACGCCAGCATCGTGGCGCAAACAACCCTCAACAATCTCTCCGCCAGTGAAGCCGACGGCACCTACGCGATCGGCGGCATGATCCCGCAAACCTCCACGGATGCAAAGATCATCGATTGGGCCAAACGCGTTCAGGACAAATACAAGGTGCCGGCGGACAATTTCACCGTCTCTTATTACGACACCGTTTACATGTTGAAATCGATCATCGAGAAGGTCGGCTGCAACAAGCCGGCGATTCGGGATGCGCTGGCTGCCACCAGGGACTGGAAAGGCATGCTGATTTCCTATCAGGCCGATGCGCAGGGCGACCTCGCGCATACGCTTGGCATTTACCGCAACAAGGGCAAGACGCCGGAACTGGCCGGCCCGATCAAGGAAAGCGGATTCTGATCCGGCCATGGGCCAGCTTGTGGTCAATGGTCTCGCGCTCGGGAGCATCTACGCGCTCGTCGCGCTTGGCCTGCTCCTGATCTTCAACACGGTGCAGATCGTCAATTTCGCGCAAGGCCAGCTCCTGATGCTTGGCGCCTTCATCGGCATCAGCTGCGCCGTGACTCGCGAAATGCCTGTCGCCGCCGCCTGGGCCGTCACCATGGCCGCGATGGCGCTGGTCGGCGTCGTGTTCATGGTGCTGGTCTATTTTCCGTTGCGCGGGCGTCCGGCATTTCTTGTCATCCTGACGACGATCGCCATGGGGATAGTCCTGGAAAATCTGGCGCTGATCATCTGGGGACCGTTGCCCGTGTCGCTGCCTTCTCCGGTCCATGGCCCTCCCTTGCGTTTCGCTGGTGTCGTTGTTTCGATGCATCAGCTTTTCATTTTTGCGACGCTCGCCGTCATCCTGTTCCTGCAATTTGTCTTCTTGACCAAAACCCGGTTCGGAATCCTGATGCAGGCAACCGCGCAGGACCTGCACACCGCGCGGCTCGTCGGCATTCCCGTCAACCGCACCATCGCGGTTGCCTTCGCCTTCGGCGCCGTCCTGTCGGGAATCGCGGGGCTACTGGTGGCGCCGATTTTCCTTGCAGAGCCGACGATGGGTGGAAGTCTCGGCCTGAAGGGCTTTGTCGTCAGCGTCATCGGCGGGTTCGGCAATCTTCCGGGCGCGGTGATCGGCGGATTGTTTCTCGGCCTCGTCGAGACCTTCGGCGCCCGCTACATCTCGTCCAATTTCCGCGACGCCTATGCCTTCATCGTCATGATCACGGTTCTGATCGTCTGGCCACGTGGCCTGTTCGGCGAGAAGAGCAGTGAAAAGGTCTGAAGATGGCGCACTCGGCGATCAAGAAATGGCCTGTTCTCGCTGCAAGCCTCGTGGCGGCTCTGGCCGTCCCGGCCATCGCACAGGACGGATACGTCATCCAATTGCTCAACATCGCCATTCTCAATGCGATTGTCGTGCTGGGATTGAATTTCGTGACCGGCTGGGCCGGTCAGATCAATTTCGGACAAGCGGCGTTCTATGGGTTAGGCGCCTATACGACAGCGATCGCCACCAAATCCGGCATGCCCTGGATCGCCACTCCGTTTCTGTCGGCCGTCGTCGTCATCGCGGCCAGCCTCGTTCTCGGCCTGCCGACCATGCGGCTGCGCACCTATTACCTGGCCATGACCACCATCGGCTTCGGCGAAATCATCCGCCTGATCATCGTGCATTGGGAGCCGATCACTGGCGGCACCTCCGGTTTGCGCGCCATTCCTCCCATCAGCATTTTCGGAATCGGACCGCAGGGGCAGGCCCAGCATTATTATCTCCTGGTCGCGACGCTGGCGCTGGCGGTAGCGGCCGCCTTCCGCATCCGCCATTCGACTCTCGGCCGGGCGATGATCGCAACCAAGGACAGCGAAATCGCGGCCGAGCAAAGCGGCGTCGATACCACCCGCACCAAGCTGATGGCCTTCATGATCGGCGCGGTCTATGCGGGCCTTGCGGGGTGCCTCTACGCATCGTCGATCCGTTTCGTCAGTCCCGACAGCTTTTCCGGCACCCAGGCGATCCTGCTGATGACCATGCTCATCGTCGGCGGCATGGGCTCGATTCCGGGCTGCATCTTCGGCGCCATGGCGCTGACGATCCTGCCCGAGGCCCTCAGATTCCTCGGTCAATGGTATCTCGTACTCTATGGCCTTGGCGTCATCGCCGTCATCGTGCTGGCGCCGGGGGGCCTGGCGTCGCTCGCGGCGCAATTTCGATCGCGTCGGGCGGGTGCGCATTGACCGTCGAGCCGATCATCACCGCCCGCGGCGTCACGCGCCGTTTTGGCGGACTCGTCGCGCTCGACAACATCGACCTCGACGTTCCCAAAGGGATCGTGCAGGCCGTCATCGGCCCGAATGGTTCGGGCAAGACCACCTTGCTCAATGCCTTAAGCGGAGCCTCACATGCCGACCTCGGCTCGATCCGCATTGCGGGCCATGAAATCTTCCGCCTCAAACCGCACCGCATCGCGCGGCTTGGTCTGGCGCGAACGTTCCAGAACATCAGGATCTTCGAAAACTTAAGCGTTCTCGAGAACGTCAAGGTGGCTGCAGCCTGCAATCTCCCGCATTCGTTTTTCAACATCCTGACGTCGAACGCGCGGCACAGGCAGAACGAGGCCGAGATCGATCGCCGCGCGCGCAAGGCGCTCGAAACCGTCGGGCTTGGCAAGCGCGCCGACGATCGCGCCACGCAATTGCCATACGCGCAGCAGCGTCTTCTGGAGATCGCGCGGGCGCTCGCGTCCAAACCAAGCGTGCTCTTGCTGGACGAACCGGCAGCCGGCATGAACATGACCGAAAGCATGACGCTCCTGGACACGATCGCAAAACTCAAGAGCGGCGGCATCACCATCTTGCTGGTCGAGCACAATGTTCGGCTGGTGATGGGAGTAAGCGACCGCGTGACAGTGCTGGATTTTGGCAAGAAGATCGCCGAAGGCGCGCCTGCGGAAGTCCAGCAAAATCCGCTGGTGATCGAGGCCTATCTCGGCAGGCGGCACCGGCATGCTTAAAGTCGATCATTTAAGGGTGTCCTACGGCCACATCGAGGTGTTGAAGGGCATCTCGTTCAGTGTGGATGTGGGCGAAATCGTCGCTCTGATCGGCGGCAACGGCGCCGGCAAGACCACGACGCTGAGCACGATCTCCGGCCTAGTTCGCCCCACCGCGGGCACCATTTCGTGGAGGGGCGAGAACATCCAGAATGCAGCGGTCGAAGACATCGTCGGCTCTGGGCTGGCCCATTGCCCCGAAGGCCGGCGCATTTTTCCCGGTCTCACCGTGCTGGAAAATCTCATCACCGGTACCGCCTCTCGTGCCCGCAACAAGCGCGAGGTCGATGAAGATCTGGCGCTGGTGTTCGATCTGTTTCCGCGCCTCAAGGAGCGGCTGAAGCAGGGCGGCTGGTCGCTGTCGGGCGGCGAGCAGCAAATGCTTGCGATCGGCCGCGCCCTGATGGGCCGCCCGAGTCTCTTGATGCTGGATGAACCGTCGCTCGGGCTTGCTCCGATCGTGATCGAGCAAGTGTTCGACCGCATCGTCGAACTCAACAAGCGTACCGGCCTCGGCGTGCTGCTGGTCGAGCAGAATTCGGCCATGGCGCTCGAGATCGCAAACCGCGCCTCCGTGCTCGAGACGGGCATCGTCACCCTGTCCGGACCTTCAAGCGTGCTTGCCGACGATCCGCGCATCCGCGAAGCCTATCTCGGCGGCTGAGGCGCTAGTGTGGTGGTTCAGAAGTCCGCATCGTTATTGCCGCCAGCTCGTCATGCGGACTTCTGAACCAAAACCACACTAGAATCATGAGTTTCTAGTGTCCTTTCGAATCCGAAGTTCGCGAAAGAGCCCGCCGCGAAATCTGGCGAACTTCGGATTCGGGACACAAGAGCCTTTTCGGTTCTGATTGAATCAGAACCGAGGCTCTAATCTTTTGTTTTGACGCGTTTTCTTCACGCGAACCGGTATCCACTTCGCTCGAAAACGCTATAACCACGCCTTCGGATCTGACCTCAGCTGCGCTGCACCCGCTGGCCGTTGAGCACTGTTTCGAACGGAAATAACCGCTGGCGGCCCGTGCGCGTACCCTTGTAATTGTCGAGGAATTCGAAAGTCCCTTCGCGCAACTCCATGATGGCGACGTCCGCCGGCGCGCCCACGTTGAGGGTGCCGCGGTCATCGAACGCGGGGAAGCACCGCGCCGCGTTGACGGTTGCGCCGGCGATGATCTGGTTGAGCGGCATGCCGAACATGAAGAATTTCGACATCACGTTTGGCAGATCAACGACGCCGCTCGACTTCGATTTCGTGTTCCAGTCGGTCGAGAAAGTATCGGGCCACAGGCCCTGCCTGGTTGCCTTTTCGACCGTATCCCAATCGAAATGATCGGAGACACCGTTGCCGAAGTCGAAGACAATGCCGCGACGGCGCGCGGCCATGACTTCCGGAAGCAGGATGCCCTTGTCATCAAGGATGCCGTTCATCCCCGGCGCATAGATGTGCGTGACAATATCGCCGCGCTTGAGCAGCGCGAGAATGGCGCGCAGCGGCGTATGGTTCTGGCCGATATGGATCATGACCGGCAGATTGAAAGGCGCTGCCGCCTCCTGCGCACGCCGCAACGCCTCGAGGTCATTGGCGCCGGCGACATTGTCCGACAACCGTGCCTTGACCCCGATGACGACGTCACGGTTGCGGGCAATCGCTGCCTGGGCCAACGCCACGTTCGCCGCGTTGAGATCATGCAATTCGCCACCGGGAGCGATCACGCCACTGCGCGCGATGTTGACCAGGCACCGGCCGATCTGTGGCGCGCCCCGGGCGATCGCGGCAACTGTGTCCATGTTATCGGCCCCGCCGGTGCCGGCATCGACCCAGCCGGTCACTCCATCCTGCAAGCACATCGGCGGGCCGTCCGCGCTGCGGCCGGCATGGGTGTGGATGTCGATCAAGCCTGGGGTGACGATTTTGCCGCGTGCATCAATCGTCTCGGTCGCCTCCGATGCGATGCCAGCTTCGACCGCCGCAATCCTGCTGCCCGAGATTGCCACATCGCGCACCGCGTCAAGCCCGATGGATGGATCGATCACCCGCCCGCCCCGTATGATGAGGTCATAGGTCGCGGCAAATGCCTTTGGGATTTGGGCAAAAAGCGCGGCTGCAGCGGTGCAAACCAGCTGACGTCGATTGATCATGATGCGTATTCCTCCCTGGCTGGAATTGTTCAAGGGCAGCTTTTTGGTCCGCCGCCGGTCCCAGCTTGACGACCAAGGCTAGTGTCTTTGAAAGGCTCGTTCAATCAGGCCGTTCTCAATCCGGACTTGCGCCGACAGGTGGACCTCCTGGAGGCCGGTGCAAGAAAGTGATCGTGGCGAAGGCGCCGATCCAGGAGCCGGCGGCGGCGAAGACGACATAGAGCCAGTTTTCGGTGTAGCTGATCACGGCAAAAGACGAGAGCAGATACCAGATACTGCTCCAGGTCGCCGCCGGCACCCGCCTTCGCGTCACCACGGCGGAAGTGAACATCACATAGACCGCATCGGTGGCGGCGGTTGCGGCGAGCACGGCGGTGGCGGTCAGCGGATCGATCGTCGTCATTTGATTTCGCTCTCCCTGATTTTTCCTGCGGCGGCACCGGTTTTGCATCCTTTCCCGCATCCATCAACATTTTACGCCGCCTTGCCGAAAAGTCCTCCCGAGCAACGAGGACAACAAGCGATCTTGCATGCGGATGCGAAACAGAATTAGCTGCAAGGAACCTTTGGTTGTGTGGCGAGAGGATGGATCGAGAGATGAGCGACAAAATCGGACGGCGGGACTTTTTGGGTACCGCGGCCGCGGCCGGCGCGGTCGTTGCTGCGGGAGGCAATGCGTTGATCAATCCGGCCAAGGCAGCGCCCGCGACGAGTGACGAAATCATCCTGAAATCCGCCGGTGAGCTTGCGAGCGCCATCCGCGCAAAAGATCTCAGCTCCAGGACGATCGTCGAGGCCCATCTGGCGCAAATCGCAAAAGTCAATCCGAAGCTCAACGCCGTAGTCCAGCTCACGGCAGATTCCGCGCGAAAGGAGGCGGATGACGCCGATGCGGCGCTCGCGCGCGGCGAAATCAGGGGAGCGCTGCACGGCGTGCCCGTCACCATCAAGGATACGCTCGAAACGGCGGGTGTCATCTGCACCGGCGGGACCAAAGGCCGCGCAAATTATGTGCCCATTGCTGATGCAACGGCGGTCGCCCGGCTTCGTGCCGCAGGCGCCGTCATTCTCGGCAAGACCAACGTGCCGGAACTTGCGGGCGCGATCGAAACCGACAATCTCGTCTATGGACGCACCAACAACCCTTATGACCTCACCCGCACGCCGGGCGGCAGCACTGGCGGCGAATCGGCGATCGTCGCGGCCTGCGGTTCGCCGCTCGGCCTTGGCACCGATGCCGGCGGCAGCATTCGAATCCCGGCGCATTTTTGCGGCCTTGCGGCGATCAAGCCGACCTCCGGCCGTGTCCCGCGCACCGGCCAATTTCCGATGCCGATGGGCGCGCGGAACGCGGTGTTTCACGTCAGCCTGATCGCGCGCAAGGTCGATGACCTCGCGCTCGCACTGCCCCTCATCGCAGGCCCCGACTTCCGCGATCATTCGATCGTGGCAATGCCGTTGCTCGATCCAAAGGCCGTCACGCTAAACGGATTGAAACTTGCTTATTTCGAAGATGACGGTGTGGCAGCGCCGACCAAGGAAATTGCGGCGGCGGTAAGGGATTGCGCGAAGGCCTTCGCGGAAGCCGGCGTAAAGGTTGAAGAAAACCGTCCTCCGGAGGCCGGCAAGGCCGCGACCGTCTACCATGACATGAGCCGCGGCGACGGCGGCGCCGGCACGCGCGCCTTTCTGAAAAACATCGGCAGCGACCCGATCTCGCCCCTGTTCGAGAAGGCGTTGACCTATTCCGTCGCGCCCGCTTTTGCCACCACCACCGAGGCTTTGGCCGCGTTCGTGCGATGGGATGCCTTCCGCAATTCGATGCTGCGCTTCATCGAGAACTACGACGCGGTGCTTTCGGCGGTGGCGCCGTATCCGGCATTGCCTCACGGCACAAGTTTTGAGGAACAATACCGGCGGGGCTTCGGTTATGCCCAGATGTACAACCTGACGGGGTGGCCGGCGGCGTCCGTGCGGATCGGAACCTCGCCCGAAGGCCTTCCGCTTGGTGTTCAGGTCGCCGCACGACCCTGGCGCGAAGACGTCGCGCTGGCGCTCGTTTCCCACCTCGAACGGACATTCGGCGGATGGAAGAGGCCAACGGCCGTGTAAGCTATCAGAGGTCTCGACCGGGAAGATGCCGAGTCATTTTCTGCGATGGGCATCATGGCAAACGTCTGGGCTCGCAAATCGACCGCCGCGCTGCTGAACGAAGCCGCCGGCGTCGATAGCCAGGACGATCGGCCACATCTTTTGAGGCGGACCCTGTCCGCGCTCAATCTGGTGGCGCTCGGTGTCGGCGCGATCATCGGGGCAGGCATCTTCGTCCTGACCGGACATGCGGCTGCAGCCAATGCGGGACCCGCCGTCTCGCTCTCGTTTCTTCTCGGCGCGCTCGCCTGCGCTTTTGCAGGACTGTGCTACGCCGAAATGGCATCAGCAGTCCCGATCAGCGGCAGCGCATATACCTATGCTTATGCAACCCTCGGAGAGTTGATCGCCTGGATCATCGGATGGGACCTCATCCTCGAATATGCGGTGGGAGCGATCACAGTCGCCATCGGCTGGTCCGGATATATGGTCAGCCTGGCACGGGATTTTGGACTTCCTCTGCCGACACAATTCGCTTCATCCCCGCTCGACTATGATTCGGCTCGCCACGCATGGACGTTCACGGGCGCCATCTTGAATATTCCCGCTGCTTTGGTCGTTATTGTCGTGACGTCATTGTTGGTCGTCGGCATACGCGAGACCGCGCGGTTCAATAACTGGATCGTAGCGATCAAGCTTGTTGTGATCGCCTTGTTCCTCATCTTCGCGGCGCCTGCATTCAACACGGCGAATTGGATTGCGCCAGGCAATCCCGAAGGAACCTTCATCCCGCCCAATGCAGGTTTCGGCACTTATGGCTGGTCGGGCGTCGTCCGCGGCGCGGCCGTGGTGTTTTTCGCCTATATCGGCTTCGATGCGGTCTCGGCAGCGGCACAGGAGGCCAAAAATCCGACGCGGGATATGCCGATCGGCATTCTCGGCTCGCTGATCATCTGCACCATTCTTTATGTGCTGGTCGGCACCGTGCTCACGGGCATCGTTCCCTATGGCAAATTGAACGTGCCCGATCCAATCGCGGTTGGCATCGATGCAGCCGGAGTCGGTTGGCTTGCGCCGTTCGTGAAGCTCGGAATCATCTTCGGCCTGACCTCGGTCATCCTTGTCATGCTGCTTGCGCAACCGAGGATCTTTCGCGCGATGGCGTACGACGGCTTGCTTCCGGCCGCGGCCGCGAAAATACATCCCCGCTTCCGCACGCCGTATATTTCGACAATCACCACGGGCGCAGTCGTGGCCACTCTTGCTGCGCTGTTGCCGATCGGTCTCGTGGGAGAACTCGTCAGCATCGGGACGCTGTTTGCGTTCGCGGTGGTCTCCATCGGCGTGCTGGTGTTGCGCTTCACGCAGCCGCACCTTGAACGTCCCTTCAAGGCGCCCGCGATCTGGATCGTCGCTCCAGCCGGCGCACTGACCTCGATCTTCCTGATGCTCGGACTTCCGCTCGACACCTGGCTCAGATTGGCCGTCTGGCTCGCGATCGGGCTTCTGTTCTATTTTGTCTATGGCGCGCGGCACAGCCGCATTGCGACCAGCGCACTAGTGGTCCGATTCTAACATTCGCATCCCGTTTCGGCAGGTATATTTGCGAATGTTAGAATCAAAGGACCACCAGCAAATATCGATTCGTAGTGGAGTTTTGGATTTGACATTCGCTATACGAGTTCGGACCGGGTGGGTAGCGAATATCAAATCCACTCCACTAGCAGGGCGCGGCCCAGATCCGGAAGCCGCAGCCGCCCCTCCCGGCGGTTGAGCACCGACCATCCTTGCGTCCTTTTTATTCCAATGCGCACGGCCACGTGAACACAAGGCATGCGTTTCGCGCGGGCTGACGCATTCGCACCCACCCCTTTTCGCAGGAATATCGGGAATCTGGCGGGAGTCTCCCTGCCCAGAAGCGCTCGAAGAGCGCAATTTTAGGGAGACAAACGATGACCAGATTTACGCTTCTTGGAACCGCGGCCGCTTTAACCATAGCCTTCGCATCGCCGCTGCCGGCTCAGGCCATTACCCGCGATTCAAACTCTTGTCCGAATGTATCGCAAACTGGAGACGCTGGAGCACCAGCCCCGACAGCCCGTTGGCTGCCGCCTGGATGCGAAACCACGACCATGCCGTGGTCGGCGCCGGTCGGGCATCGCCAGCCCCAGGCGGCCGACGTTTCTGCAGCGACATCGTTTGAGCAGGTGTTGGACGAGGAAAACGCGAAGGTCGACCGTTTGATCAAGGGCATTTGCCGCGGCTGCTGATTCAATCAGAACCGAAAAGGCTCTAGTGTGGTGGTTCAGAAGTCCGCATCGTTATTGCCGCCAGTTCGTCATGCGGACTTCTGAACCAAAACCACACTAGAATCATGGGTTTCTAGTGTCCTTTCGAATCCGAAGTTCGCGAAAGAGGCCGCCGCGAAATCTGGCGAACTTCGGATTCGGGACACTAGTGGTCGCGCCGTCGCGTTCATTCACTTCCGCGGCCTGCCGCGTTTGGCAAAGACGGGACCCTGGGATTCGGCAGTACTTCGAAGCAGGCCTGCAAGCTTGAGCGCTTCGTTGCGCTGCGGCCCAGGGGGCAAAAGCCGGGCACGCTCCAACGCGTCTGCCGCCAGCATTTCCCGGTCGATTCTGTCGGATGCGCGCTGTGTATCTTTGCTCATGATCTCAGCTAAGACAGCCTGGCCTAGTGTGGTGGATTTGAAGTTCCTATCGATGGCTCCGCAGACTCGTCATAGGAACTTCAAATCCAAAACCACACTAGAAACACTAACTTCCTAGAGCCTTTTCGGTTCTGATTGAATCAGAACCGAGGCTCTAAACTTTTGTTTTGACGCGTTTTCTTCACGCGAACCGGTATTCACTTCGCTCGAAAACGCTATAGCGTCCTTTCGATTCCGAAGTTCGAAACGAGTATGCCGCATAATGATACGAACGTCGGAATCGGGACACTAGCGAAGCCGGACAAATGACCGGCAACCTAGATACGCCCGTACAGGCAGCCTTATTCCGCAACACCTGCTGCTTTTGTGACAGGGCCGCTCTCGGCCGCTTTCTCCATCCTTCGCGGACAGGAGCGTTTGCTAACTATCCTCACACGAAATTTACTTTGTTCAAAAACCGGTTAGCACCGATGCGCCGCCCTCAAAACGGCTGCTGGGGCGAGGATTGGCGGAGCGCAACTTTTTGTAGGTACCAACCGCCGAGAGAGCGGGATCGGCGACGGCGCTAGTGGAGTGGATTTGACATTCGCTACCCACCTAGCCACAGGTCGCCATGCGAATGTCAAATGCAAAACTCCACTAGAAACTTATATTTGCTGGTGGTCCTTTGATTTCAACATTCGCAAAAGTGCTTGCCGAGACGGGATGCGAATGTTGGAATCGGACCACTAGTTGGTCAGCGTCCCCCATTGCGACGCCATCTGCTCGGCACCGCGCTGCGACAGCGCAAAGATCGTGAAGGTCGGGTTTGATGCGCCTTCGGTCGGGAAGATACCCGGTCCCGCAACCCAGAGGTTGGGGATCTCATGACTCTGGCCGTAGCTGTTGACCACCGAATTAGCGGCGCTCGTTCCCATGATGGTGCCACCGAGCAGATGACTGGTAGGCATCGCGCCACGCGCGGACCACGCCTCTTTGGCGCCGCTCGCCTTGGCGACCCTCAGTCCCTCTTCGAGATTGGCGTTCCACAGCGCCACCGCGTCCTGATCGAAGCTGTGGGTCAGCTTGCCGAGCGACATGCCGAACTGGTCCTTTTCGCTGGCGAGCTCCAGGCGATTTTCGGCAGCTGGCTGTTCTTCGCCAAACGTCTTGATGCCCGCGAGATGGCGCGCGGCGCGCTTCATGTAATCCGCAAGCTCTCCTCCGAAAAGATCGCCACGGGCATTGGCAAGATCGGCGGTCTTGAGAGCAAACCCGGCCGTCACGAACGAGCTTCCGAACGCGCCCGCATGACTGGTCTTCGGGTAACGCTCGTAGGACATATACTGCACGCCAACCGTCCCCATGTGGTTTTGGACGTCCTCGTCGAACATCGCCCAGGTGTTGGCCACATGATGGGACATCATGAAGTGGCCGACGAGACCGCTTGCATTGGCAAGGCCCTTGGGATGCTTGTCGGTCGCCGAGTTCAGGAGCAAGCGGGGATTTTGCGCCGACCACGCTGCCAAGAGCACCACGCTTGCTTGCTGGACCTGTTTTTGATGCTTGTCGTCGTAATATTCGACGCCGATCACTCGCGTGCCGGCCTGATTGGTGAGGAGGCGCGTCACCGTCGACCAGGCGCGCACTTCGGCGCCGGCCTTGCGCGCCTCGCCGAGATAGGTCACGAGCGGATTGGCGAGCGCGCCGGTCGGACAGCCGACGTGGCACCAGCCGTCATAGATGCACGCGGGCCGCCCCTTGAATTCCACCGAGTTCATGCCGACCGGCGCCGGGACCATCGCAATGCCGACGGATTCAAAAGCTTTCAGCCAGATATCGCCATTGCGGAAGGTCTTCATCGGCGGCATCGGGTATGCCTCGCCGGCGGGCCGCCATTTCTCCTCGGCCTTGGCATCGCCGGAGACGCCGATCTCACGCGCGACCTTGTCGTAGAAGGGAGCCACGTCTTGGTAAGCGATGGGCCAGTCATGTCCGCGCCCATGCTCGCTCTTCATTCTGAAATCGGTCGGCAACAGCCGCGGAAAATTCGCGAAGTAATGCAGCGTCGCACCGCCGACGCCCCACCCCGCTTGCGCGGCGTATCCCATCGGATTCTTGCCTTCGAGCAGGATGGGAGCGCCCGCCGGTTTCACCCGGCGACCCCAAATTTCAGAACTGATGAGATCGGAAAGCTCCCAGTCCGGGCCTGAATCCAGCAAGACGACCTTCTTGCCCGCTTTCGCCAACACAGATGCATAGACCGAACCGGAAGCGCCGGCTCCGACGATGACGAGATCTACTTTTTCGAATGCCATCTCACCACCTCTTTTCCGGTGGAATATGCGCCATATAGGGAATCCCCAGCGCCTCGTAGCCTTCCATCGTTCCGTAGACGACATCGACCGCGTCCGCGCGCAGCACGGCATACACGAACCCACCCGGCCTTCCGGTCCAGCCTTCAATCTTGTTTTGCCGCAGTGAATCGACAAACGCGCGCTGGTCCTCAGCTGTGAGGAGCGCGAAATCCTTTCCAAAGATCTTGCGGCTGTTGCCGTCGATGGTGACGAGTACGCTTCGGTAGAAATCGGCAAACGGCGGGCGGACGTTGAAGATCCGCGCCTGAAGCAGGCATTCGTGCGGCGGCACCGAAAGCTGCTGATCGATATAGTGCGCGATTCCCGCCTCGCGCGCCTGCGGCACCAGTGTTTCGCCGAGTGCCTCGAGCGTCTCGCCCTGATGGGCATCGAGAAGGCGGAACGGCACATTGCGCGCCCTCGCTTCGCGCGGGGCCATGAGAACTTCTATTCCGCCTATGGTGAAAGCCAGCGCGCCCAACGTCGCGCCTTTGACAAAGCCGCGCCGACCAATAGCCATGGTCATCTCCTCCCGGAGTATTTTTTCTTTCGCGAAGGCCCGCGAAAAATTTGCGGTATTACTGGGCAGCCGCGATCACGAGTCAAGGGGCCTTGATCCGGTTGCCAAACCGCGCGCAAAATGCCGACCCACGTGCGAACGCGTTGAATTAGGGAAAAAGCGATGGCCCACGATGAGCCCAAGGCAACTGGTCCGACCAAGCTTTTGATCCGCAACATCGGGCTCATGCTCTCCGGCGCGCTTGAAAAGCCGATCCTCGACGCCGACACCATCGTTGCCGTCAACGGCAAGATCACAGGCCTTGGCCGTGCCAGGGATCTCGATACCGAAGGCGCCACCACCATTGTCGACGCCAACGGCACGACGGTTGCGCCCGGCCTGATCGACAGCCACGTGCATCCCGTCGCCGGCGACTGGACGCCGCGACAAAACCAGATCGGATGGATCGACAGCTTTCTGCATGGTGGCGTCACCACCATGATCTCGGCGGGCGAGGTTCACATGCCGGGCCGGCCGCGCGACGTCATCGGGGTGAAAGCGATGGCAATCTTCGCACAGCGCGCATTCTGGACGCTTCGCCCCGGTGGGGTGAAGGTTCACGCCGGGGCTCCCGTGATCGAATGCGAAATGGTCGAGGATGATTTCCGCGAAATGGCCGCCGCCGGCGTCAAACTGCTCGGTGAAGTAGGACTCGGCGGCGTCAAGGACGGCCCGACCGCGCGCAAGATGGTCGCCTGGGCGCGCAAATACGGCATCCAGAGCACGATCCACACTGGCGGCCCGTCGATCCCGGGCTCCGGCCTGATCGACAAGGATGTGGTGTTGGAGGCCGACACCGATGTGATCGGACACATCAATGGCGGTCACACGGCGCTGCCCGACGATCAGATTCGCTGCATCTGCGAGGGCTGCAAGCGCGGCCTCGAACTGGTTCATAACGGCAACGAACGCGCGGCGCTTTACACGTTGCGTATCGCGCGCGAGATGGGCGAACTCGGGCGCGTCATCCTCGGCACCGATGCACCCGCCGGCTCCGGCGTGCAGCCGCTCGGCATTCTGCGGATGGTGTCGATGCTGTCCTCGCTCGGCGAGGTCCCCGCCGAGATCGCGTTCTGCTTTGCCACCGGCAACACCGCGCGCATGCGCGCGCTCGACTGCGGCCTGATCGAAGTCGGACGCTCGGCCGATTTCGTCATCATGGACAAGGCGCAACATTCTGCGGGCAAGAACATCCTCGACAGCGTCCGGCTCGGCGACCTTCCCGGCGTCGGCATGACCATCATCGACGGCATCGTGCGCACGCAGCGCAGCCGCAACACGCCGCCGGCAACGAAAGTGCCGGAGATTGTCGGGGGGTGAGGACCAAGTTGAGCTTTGGCCGTCATACCCCGCAAAAGCGGGGTATCCAATACGCCGCGACCTTTCAGTTTATTCCCAAATTCTCAGAATACTGGATCACCCGCCTTCGCGGGTGATGACGAGGGACACTAATCACCGCCAAACCTCCGCCTTCTCGCGGCGCGAAAACGCGCCCGATTTGCGCAGCTTCCTCCCCCGAATACGGGGCTCACGGGTTGGCCGCCGTAACCGTGTAGTCGGAAAAATACATATGGCTGTCGGCCTTCGACCACAGGCCGATTCGACCCGATACCGGTTGTAGCAGCGTGTCCTCCAGGTAAAGCTTGCCGTCCAGATAGCCTTCAATCTTCGTTCCCGTGATGCGGACCTTCAGGTCGTGCCATTGATTGGTCGCAGTCGGTGTATTCCGCACCCACTTAACGGCCGACCGCTTGCCTTTTTCGAATTTCCACAGCACGAGATTGTTTTCCAGACAATTGGCTCGGACGGTCAGGTAATCGCCGTTCGGCTTGAGGTTGAACAAAATGCCGGCGCCTTGATCGATGCGGCCGGACAGTCCTTTGAAACGAACCGTGATTTCCCCTTCGGTAAAATTCGCAATGCTTGGAGCGACTGCATAGGGATAGTAGGCGTAGGCTTGGACACGATCGAGGAACTCCGCATAGCGTTCGCCGTAGAGCGCGCGTGCCTTGTCGGCTATCCCGGCTGACGATTGCCCCTCCTTCCATTGCCGTCCGTCGACGACGAGCACCTTTTTCCCGCCATCGTTTTCGATTCGCCAAAAGCCGACTACAGGAACGAATGACTTTGGTTCTGCGCCGACCGCTTCGACGGCGAGATCGATCGTTATCGGTGGTGCTGCAAGACCGGGGAGAGCCAGTGTCGTGAAAGCGATTGCCGATGCAACGGCCACTTTAGTGCTTATGCAGATGCTCATGACAGGTCTCCTTCAGGAGCTGAGAGCGGCGGGTCGAGGGCGGTCGGCGACTCCACCACCAGGCAAGCGCGATCAGCAGTGGCAGGCCGCCGAAGAACCAAGGCAATGTTGCATCCGCGCTCGCAACCAGCGGATAGCCGGGATAATCAATCGCTTGCGCGGGCTCGGGCGGCCGTGTCTCTGCCAAAGCGTATAACAGCGGCAGGATCTCGCGGGGACTGGTCGAGCGACTGACATCAGACCGATCGCCGTAAGCGTATTCGATCTCGCCATAGGCGTCCGATTTGCCGGCAGAATTAGGCTGGTTGCCTGCAAGCACGACAGAGACGTTCGGCACCGCGCGCTCGAGCTTGCCGAGCACGTTGCGCTGCAGATCGGCAAAGCGAGGATCCTCGGGCACGAGTTTGACCGTCACAACGAGCGGAAGCCGAAGCGTCGCGAGCACGCGCTGATCTGCTGGTGAAAACGAATTTCGTCGATCTTCCGTGACGTCGATTGACATCCTGACCTGCGACGCAATGCCGAGCACGACGACAGTCGCCAGCACACAAGCCAGCGAGCGTGCAAACTTCGCCGCAAGCGAGGTGCCAGGCGGCAGCCAAACGCTGGAAAGCGCAGTAAGCCCGCAAACCACGGCGGCGATCCCGAGCACGAGCCCGCCGGAAAAAAGGCCCTGCTCGAAAGGGCGAAGCGTCTGTGTGAGCGAAGCCTGAGCTAGCCAGCCCGCCAGACCGGAACGGCCGGCAAGCGTAAAATCCAGTACCCACGATCCGATCGTCGCTGCGAGCGCAACGATCGCGGCAGTTGCTGAGCTTTCGCAAATCGTGGCCGCAAATAGCGCAACCGCACCGATCAGCAGACCGTAAAGCAAGTGCCCGAATAGCAGATTAAGGGTCTCTGATGGCGCGAGGTGACCACCCATCCATAGCCATATCGCCAATGTCGAGAGCGCCGGAATGCTGACCAAGACCCAGGCCACCATCACTGCGCCGAGTTTTGCGAGAATGAGGGTCGAAGGGGAGTAAGGCAGCTGAACGAGAAGCCGCAGTGCGCCGGACTCCCTCTCCTGGCCAAGGACACGAATCGCAACAAAGGGAAACAGCAGGGTCACGGCGACGTAGAACGACCCGAACGTCGGGACCAGAATGCCGTCGAGCGGCGACAGGCCGGTCACAGCCGCTGCCGATCGTGACGCTGAGGCACTGGCTTCGCCATAGAGCGAAACCGCCTGAAAAAAGCTATATCCGACCAGCGGACAGACCAGCAACAGCATGGTCCATAGCGCACGGCCGCTCGCGATCTCGGCTAGTTCCTTGGCCAGAAGCGGGCGCAGTGGCGCTCTAAGCGCTTGGAATGTCTCAGGTGAGCGCAAGAAAGATGTCCTCCAGCGATCCCTGCGGCAACCCCGTTTGCATCCGTAGCTCACCGAGCGTGCCCATCCCCCTCACCCGGCCTCCGGCAAGAAGCAGGAAGCGGTCGCAGACGCGCTCTGCATCGCCGAGCTGATGAATGGCCAGAATCAGGGTGCGACCCCGGGCGGCCTCTTTGCGGAGCATCTGAATGACGTTGCGGCTCTGCCGAAGATCGAAACCGTCGAAAGGCTCGTCCATCAGCAGCACGTTTTGTGGCGTTAAAAGACCGAGCGCCAGGAGAAGCCGCCGATTGTAGCCCTTCGACAGGGCGCAGATGCGCTTTCGCAGCACGGGCGCTAATTCGACCGAATCTATCGTGGCGCCAACTTCTGCTGCGGAATGCCCGTAGACTCCGGCAAAGAAGTTCAGCACGTCGAGCACGAGGCGGTCCTGATAAGGCTTTACCCCATCGGGCAGATAGAACATGGCCTGTTTCCGATGCGACGCAGGCAATATCTCGCCGCACCACTGAACACTTCCCGAATTCGCAACTGTCAGACCGGCGAGGACCTCCAGCAACGTGGTCTTGCCAGCACCGTTCGGGCCAACGATGCCGAGCACCTCACCCGAGCTCGCGGCGAATGTAATTCCCCTAATGACGTCCTCTTCGCCGTAACGTTTGGTGAGATTGGTGGCCTGAAGAGCGTTCCTGGCTTTTCTGTCGTTCACCGAATTAACGTTCATGGATCAGCTCCAGCTGCAGGGAATCCGCTGTCGTGTCGGATTTGGAGTCGCAGGTGATGCGCTCCCTCCGTTCGTCCACGGCCGCGACCATGCCTCGCACCGTTTTCTTACGGCCGCGCTCGCGTTTCCAGAGTAGGGACGAGATCTTCAAGATGGCGCAAGATCGCATCGCGGGCCGCATCGTAGTTCTTGGTCGCCTTCGGCACGCCCGACCAGTAGTTCACCTTGGCGAGACCTCTCTGTTCGTCCGGAACGGCGTCGAACGCGACGACTTCGACCGCTCTTTCGGCTTCCGACGCCGCCAACTGTTGCGGGACATCGTCGAGCGGCGCGAGCCCGTCCAGGTTCAAGCCTTCCTTGATTTGCGTGGGAATAGATGGATCGGGCTCAATGCCGCGCGAGATTGCCGCGTAGGGCAGTCCGCGCTCCCGCGCCAACCTGTTGAAATGCGCCGCCGCTATCTCGCTCTTCCCGGAACCATAGAGACAGACGAACACGATGGTCTTTTTGCTGGAGGCGGCATCGCCTGCCGCACTTACGGTGAGCCCCCACTGAAGCGCGACTGCGAGGGCAAGTAGCTTGATTAGATTTTTCATGATTGCTGTCCTTCGGATCGCTTGGTTACGGCTTCGTCTTGTTGGTCGGCCAGTTGTGGTTTCCTTCGTCGCATCGCGGCACCAGCGGAAGAACACGTCGTAGAACCTGCTCCACGGCGCACGTCGTGCTCGACAAACCCTCGTCCGTCACTCTGAACCGCACCCGTCGCGGCTAATGCACCATCACCCAGGTCGGCTGCAGCAACGGATAGGCGATCAGACCGACCACGGAGGTCACCGCGATCAGCAAGGGATTGCTCACTTTCCAGCGGAACAGGACGACCAACGAGAGGATGCCGATCGCAACCGTCAGCCAGTCGCCGATCGCGATTTTTCCAAGCAGGATGCAGGCACCAAGGATGGTGCCGATCGCCGCCCCATAAGCGCCCTTGACAAAACCCTGGACGTTGGCGTTGCCCCGATGCCGCGCCAGCAGGGGCGCGACAATGAGCACGAACAGGAACGAGGGCAGGAAAATGCCGACCGTCGAGACCACCGATCCCCAGAACCCGGCAACGAGATAGCCGACGAACGTCGCCGTGATCACCACCGGCCCCGGGCTGATCATGCCGACGGCGACCGCGATGAGGAATTGCCGTTCGTCAAGCCAGCCATATTGCTGCACCAGCCCCTGCTCGAGGAACGGGACAATCACCAGACCACTGCCGAAGGTCAGTGAACCGGCCTTGAGGAAAAACAGCAGCAGCTTGCCGAGTGTGGAAGCTGTTGCAACCGGCGTGATCGGCGCCGTTGCGGCCGGCACGGCCATGATGACGGGAAGCGTGGCCGGCGTTCGCTTGAACAGGCTGCCATAATAGAGAATGCCGACGATGCCCGCGCCAATGAACAGAAGCGCTACCTCAGCCTGGAGAATGACGGTGACGACGAGACACACGACCGCAATCGCCCACTGCAGCCAGTCTTCCATGCCGAGCTTGGCGAGCCGATAGCAGGAATGCAGGATCAGGGCGATGACCGCCGGGCTGACGCCATAGAAGATCGCCGTGACCGGCTGCAGGTCGCCAAGATAAACATAAAGTGCGCCGAGCCCGGCCACGATGAGGAAATTCGGCAGGATGAACGCCCATCCGCCGGCCCACGCGCCCCAAAATCCGCAGCGCAGCCAGGCGATGTAGATGCCGACCTGGATCGCGAGCGGACCCGGGAGCGACTGGCAGATCGCAATCGCTTCACGCATCTGTTCTTTCGTGAGCCATTTGCGGTCGTTGACCAGTTCGCGCTCCATCTGTCCGACGAGCGCCACCGGCCCGCCGAAGCCGAGAAACCCGAGCCGCAGGAAATAGCGGACGACTTCACCCATATTCCCGTGCGGAATTTCCGTCGATGTCGTCATGTCGTGCCCCGCGCCGCAAACCGCTGGAACAAAGAATCATCCTCCTTCAGCTCTTCGTGCTCGCCGTCTTGTCGAGCGCGGCGCGCAATCCCTTGGCCAGCTTCACCGCATCGTCATTGGCCCAGAAATGCATGAAGTAGAGCCGCGGCTGTTCGTCGAGCATATGGCTGTGCAGTGCAGTCACCTCGATGCCGTTCTCACGCAGCGCCTTGATAACGGGGTTAACTTCATCTCCGATCAGAACAAAATCGCCGGTGATGGCGGCCTTGCCGTTGCCGGTCGGCTGGAAGTTGATCGCCGTTGCGACACCGAGCGGTCCGCCAGGCATCAACTGCGTTCCACCTTCCGAGACCGGGTCACGGCGCGGCACGCCGAACTGGTAGACGCCGCCATTGGCCTGCCCCTTGGCGCCGATGATCTGGTCGAGCTGCGCCGTATCCAGATCGATGGCAGGCGGAGGCGAAGCTGGCGCAGACGCAGTTAACGGAGTCTTGCTGGCGGCAAGCGCATCATGGATCACGGCCGCCATCTTGGCCGGATCGCCGTGGCCGCCGACATGCATGTAGAAGGTAGCGGGATTGGCGCGCAGCAGATGGTTGTGCACGGCGGTGATCTCAAGCCCGCCTTCCATCAGCTTGAGCATGACCGGGTTGATTTCGGTCTCCAGCAACACGAGATCGCCCATCACCATGGCTTGACCGTGCATCGGCTTGAACGCGATCCAGCCGCCGAGCGCCAATGCGGGCTTGATGGCTACGCCGTCCAAGGCAATGACAAGATCGGAGCGCGGAAAGCCATATCGATGCACGTCACCCGAGACGGCGGCTTTTCTGCCCAAAGCATCATCGACCTTCTGCCAGTCGATCTCCTGTGCCGTTGCGGCTGTGGCAGACAAGGCCGCCAGAATCGAAACCATTATCCAGGAAAGTCTTCGCATGGCTTTGTTCTCCTTGTTCTTCGAGCGCCCCATGATTGCGATCGCTCATCGGTCGACCGGCCAAGCTGCCAACGAGTTCACTTGCTGCAACTGCTTCAGGCGCCCACGGCCCGCGCGGGCCAATTGTGCGTTTCATCCTGGAGACTGCGGCACCAGGTGTAGAGCGCGTCATACATGACCATGCCATGCCTGAGCATTTCATGGTCGTCGGGAAAGTTGGCCGAGAGTCCGAGCGAAATCGCGAACAGGCCGCCGCATTGCGGGCTCAGGTCGTGCCGCGAAGTGTCGGCGCCTCGGACGATGGTTGCGAGATGATCGAGCGGCCGATCCCTGATCTCGTAGATGCGCAGGATGGTATCGAACGAGCAGCGCTCGCCTTCATGGGTGAATTCCACCCCGTCGATGTCGTAGGGAATGCCACCCGTCTGTTTGGCAACGGCGAGGACCTGATCCTTCGGGACATAGATAAATTGGGCGTTGGGATCGATGAAACGCCGGATCAGCCAGGGGCAGGCAATACGATCGATCTTGGGACGCTCTCGCGTCACCCACTTGCTGGGACTGGATCCGATCTTGCGTTGCGTCGGTAAGCCCTGCTCGATCCACGCGGCGATGCCGCCTTCCAGGAAATGTGCCTTCACGCCCATGCGGCGCAGCTTGTCAGCCACGCCCTGGCTCGCCTCGCCGCCGTGCACGCAATAGGCCACGACCTCGCGACCGTCGCTCAGATCGGCTCGCCAGGTTTCGGTCCTGTCCGGAGAACGATGAAATGCGCCGGCAAGAAGCGTCGCGGCGCCGGCGAAATCGGCGTCCGAGCACACGTCAACAATGATCGGCGCCGCTTCGGAGCCGAGCCGTGCATAAAGATGCTGAGGTGAAATCGCATTCTTCTGGTCCATGCGCAAACCTCCTCGACGGATCGAGTGTCGCGCAGTGCTTGGACCGAGGTCTGAAGGGGAGACTGCCTTTTCCCCTTGGCGAGATACTTAGTTCTTATCTAGCGCAAAAACAAGTGGAACCGAAGGGTTCCATCCGTCAGCAGAGGCCGTGCAATCAGTGCGAAAGACCCCAATTGCCGAAAGTGACGCCCGGCTTCATCGGTGTCTTGTCTTTCTCGACCTTGAACGCGACGGTGAGGCCAGCGCGAATCTCGTTGACCGCGTGTCCGTTGACCAGCGCATGGCGAAACGCAGCATCAAAGCTGAGTTTGTCGTTCACCTGCCAGATAGCCCCAGCCAGAGCTGAATATGTCTGCTGTTGGTTGATGACACTGTCGGAATAGAATTCAAAAACCGGTCGGACCTTCCACTTATTCGGTCCCTCAATGATGGCATCAAAGAAAAGCTCGCCATGCTGGTCGGGTGTCAGGTTCGCCGCTGTATTCAGGTGGATCGTTCCCCAGTCCCACCGTTGCGACACGATGCCGGTCCAGCTAAATCCTACACCTGAGCCACCAGCCGGCGGCAGCAGCAGGCCGAATTCTGTGGCAACACTCGGTCCCTGCTTTTCCTGGAGAACGCCGGGCAGCAACACGTATTTTAAGAAGGCACCATTGGAGACGCTGAGTGGACCAGCCGCCTCGGGCAGCACCTGCGCCGTACCTTGCAGGACTAGCTCCCATCTATCCGCAAAGCCGTAGTTTAAGACGGCTTCGGAAAGCGGCTTTGTCGGCCCGGCGCTAAAAGCGCCTGCTGGCTGGAATTCGATTTCGACCTCGCCCACATCGGCGACCGCCGCATCGGTTCCATCGAACGGCCGGTAGGCTGCGGCCGGCCAGGCGTAAAGGCAAATCGCCACGGCCCCTGCCCGGCCAATCCAGACCAAAAGGCTGGGCAAGCCCCCGTGCATGGATCGCGTGCGATTTTGCCTCATCGCGAGCCTGTTTCTCAGCGCGACATGCGCCAGGGCGAACGATCCGACCAGGAGGCCAACGCATCCTTTGCCCACTCGGTGGATTTGTCCGTATGGCACAGATTGCAGGCGTTTGGAATCTTCAGCGTGTCCGTATCACCAGGCGTGACGAAGCGAAAAGTGTGGCTTCGAACATTCTGGTCGGAGATCGTCTGTTCGATCTTTGGCATGTGACAGGCGATGCACTCGTTACCCGCACTGCCGGCCTTGTGATGAGAGTGCGCTTCGATGCTCGGCGCGTGAGGACCGGCTTGCGCGTTCGGACCGTGGCAGTCGAGGCACAACGCATTGCCGGTCTTGCGCACCATGGCGACGTTTTCGCCGCCGTGCGGATCGTGGCAGCTGAAGCAGGTGACGCCGCGGGCATACATCAGGCTTTGGACGAAGTCGTTACCCTGCATGCGGTTCTTGTGGCCGGTGCCATCGGGGAAATGAGTGAAGGTGGTTTCGCCGAGCTTGTGCTCTTCGAGTTTCCAGTAGTCGGCGAGATTCTTGCCGACATCAAAACCCACAGGCCAATCGTAATATTTGCCCTGAATCGGGTTCTTCGCCGGCTGGCCCTGGGAGTGGCACTGGATGCAGGCATCGCTGGCGTGGACGTAGTCGAAACGCGCGGGATTGAGGATGTTGTCGCGCACGGGCTTTTTGCTGTGCGCCTCGCCCGGTCCGTGACATCTTTCGCAACCGACATTCCACTCGGTGACCGACTTGGTGTTGATGTCGTAATTGACGGAATGACAGCCGTCGCAGAGCGGACCTGTCGGACGCTGGAAATTATCCGGCGGGTAGAGCGTCGCCCACCAATCCGTACCGTTGGCGACGAAATAGCGCCGCCAGATCTTGTGCGCGACGTCCCACTGGGCCGGCAAGGGGAAATAGTCGTCGCCGACCTTCTTGAAGTAGCGCTGCTTCCAGCGGCTGCCATAGACGAATGCAATGTCGTCTTTGCTGAAGTTCAAAAGCGGGTCCGGCTTTGAAAGGTCCGGGGTGATGGCGTCGGGATGTTCACGTGGGTCGCGCACCACATTCGCCATCCGCGTCTTGCTCCACCAGGCATAGATGCGTTCGTGACAGCTCTTGCATGCCGCCGATCCCACATAATGCTGCTGGACTTCCGACGCAGCCGCCAGAGCCGCCACCGGCTCGGCAGTCATCGCCGCAACCTGCGGCAGATGTCGGATATAGCTCACGAGCTGCCAGATTTGACGGTCGGGGAGATTCCACGCGGGCATCCCCGTGTTACGGATGCCGTGACGGATGTGATAGAAAAGTTCTCCGTCGGGCGTTGCCGCAATCGCCGCCGAGCGGAGCGAGGGTGGACGCGGGTATTCGCCGGCCCCGATGGAGGTTTTTCCGCCTCCGTCATACGCATGGCAGACTTCGCACTTCGCTAAGTAAAGATCGCGTCCTGCCGTGATGTCGGCCGGATCTCCCCCCAACGGATTGACTCTATTCTTTGCTTCGTCCGGAACGCTCTGGTGCAACAACCAGGTTGCAATCACAATCTCGACTTTCGGCGGTTCGTTGAGGGCGCTCGAAAGGCCGGGAACGAACAGGAGATAAAGTGAAACAACCAAGGCGGCGATCGCGACGAAAAAAGACGCAAACCAGATGAGGATTCTTCTTCGTCCTGGCATGTCCGGGGACACTGATCCGATCGTCGACATGGCGTCCTTGCATGACTAAAGGACGCGATTCTTGGGCATGTCGCCTGGTGGGGAGATCGCGGGTCCCCATGCTTGCACGTTATGCAGCGAAGGCATGCTGTCAAGCGCGGACGAGGATTCTCAAAGCCGCTCGGCCTCGTTTTCCTGACCAACTGTGGCTGGCGCGCACCAGGTAAACGGAATTTTTCTCGTTCGAAATCAAATCTATCGTGCTCAGATTAGTGAGTGAGCGACAGCCCCACATCTGCACGAAGCGTCTCGCTCACCGCAGCTTGCCATCGAATGCAACAGGTGTTCGGCGCGCGACCTCGCCACCCCGTCGAATGGGGATTTACGCCTTGGACAGCTCCATACGGGTCAAGGGAAAATAGCGACGCCGAGCATCACGCTCCAGCTCACGGGCGTCCCAACCAACCCGAGCGCGCGTCGCCACAATGCGCGTTGTCGCGCAAGCGTCTTGAATCATTCAAAAACCTCTGGTTGATTGACGACCGCGCGGCTCGTTTACGTTTCTAAAAATGCGAAAGAGCCTCGCACGAGAACTGAAAAATTAAATAAATCAAAACCTTAAACGAAGGGGAGGCTGACGTGTCTAACAGGAATTTGCGAGCATCTCTCACTGCGCTTGCCGCAGCCGGTGTGATGTCGATTGCTGCAACCGGTTCATATGCCGCACCATGCCAGGGTCCCGGCGCGCCGACCGCCACCCAGACGAAATGCCTGACGGCAATCTCGATCCCGGGCAACCCGCTGCGCACGTTCGACATCAGCTGGGTCAATCCTGATCGTGCCGAATACTATTTCGCCGATCGTTCCAACAACGGCATCGACATCATCGACACGCAAACGCTTACGTTCAAACGGACGATTGGCGGGTTCGTTGGGGTCCAGTTGACCAACGGCGCAGTCAACAACAACATCTCAGGACCGGACGGCGTCACATCGCACGGCCGATGGCTCTATGCGGGCGACGGCGACAGCACGCTGAAGGTCATCGACCTCAACGCGCCGGTGAGCCCGATCAAGCAGATCATATCGACTGGCGGGACGACGCGCGTCGACGAGATGGCATTGACCACTGACGGCACGCTGCTGCTCGCTTCCAACAACGCCGAAGATCCGCCGTTTGTGACGCTGTTCGCCGCCAACGGAGACGCCGCGGCAAGCAAAACCAGCAAGATCATCAAGATAACGGTCGACCCGACCATCATCCCGCCGGGTTTTGGCCTGTCGCTCGAGCAAACGGCGTGGGATCCGCAGACGGCGCGCTTCTACACGTCGATTCCGATCATCGCCAACGACCCGCCCGGTTGCAACTTCGGCCAACTGACCGGGCCGATCACGTGCCACGGCGGCATGCTCGTTTCCGACCCTCACAACCCGGTTGCAGTCTATGGCGCGTTCGATCCGACGACGAACACCGGCGTCGTCCCGCTTCCGGCCTGCTCGCCCAATGGCGCTACGGTCGGACCCCATGACAATCTGCTGTTGGGCTGCACGCCGGGCAACAATCCGAGCGACACCCAGACCCTGGTCATCAGTGCCAAGACGAAGGCGTCGTTGAGCGTCAACGGCATCACAGGCTCAGACGAGGTGTGGTTCAACCAAGGGGACAACCGTTACTACCTGGGCGCCAACAGGGCGATTGGCGGAGCCAAGCTCGGCGTGATCGACGCAAAAAGCAACTTCCTGGTCGAGACGATCCCGCAATCGTCGAACTCGCATTCGGTCGCGGCCGACTCCAAGCGCAACCTGATCTTTGTTCCGCAGGTCGCGCCAGTGGCTGTCGTCGGCGCTGGCGGTGACGTCACGAACGTCGGTGCGGGTATTTGCGGTGGCAATAGCGGCTGCGTCGCAGTCTACCGGCATGACGTCGACGATGACAATGACGAGGACCACGAACACGGCCACTAAGGTTTAGCCAGCGGCCTTTGGAGAGATAGGGATTCTCGTTAGAAGGGCGGCCGTGATTCTGGCCGAACATTGGAGCAAGGAAGCTCCACAAAAATGAAGGAGTTGCACAGTTCCGCAAACTGCGCAGCTCCTCCTGCGCTGGCCTGCATCGCCGAAACCGGCGAGCAGATCACCGCAGCTTGCTCAACAACGCCGTCAGCATCTCGCGCTCCCGCGGGTCCAGCGGCGCCAGCGTCTCCCTCGTGATCGTGAGCGCGTTCGAGGCGACCTTTTCGGCGAGCTCCCGACCGTTGCGCGTGAGACTGACCTTGAGGCGGCGGCCATCTTGCGGATCGGCGCTGGTTTCGGTCAGACCGCGGGCGGTGAGCCGGTCGATGACACCCTTGATGGTGGCGACATCCATCGCGGTCAGCCGGCCGAGCTGGTTCTGCGAGCACGGCCCGGTCTCGGCAAGCTTGGCAAGCGCCGCCCATTGGGTCGGCGTCAGATTGGCGCCGATACCGGCTGCGAAGATCGCGGCGTGGCGCTGCCAGACCTGGCGCAGGATGAAGCCGATCTGCTCCTCGAGCACGTAAGGCACGCGCGAAGGTCTAAAATTCCGTTTCGGCGAAACACTCCTGGTCATGCGCGTCCCCGCCCGGTTTGCCTAGCTATTCACTCAAATTGCCAGATGCGCGTCGCGAACGTCCGGGCGCGCATCAAGTTGGCTCATGGTGCCCGCAAAGCAGATACGGCCACGCTCGATGATGTAGGCACGGTCCGATATCAGCCTTGCGAAATGCAGATTCTGCTCGGAGACGAGTATGCTCACGCCTTCCTTCTTCATGGTCAGGATCGCCTCAACCATCTGCTCGACGATTTTCGGCGACAATCCCTCCGACGGTTCGTCGAGCAATACCAACGAGGGATTTCCCATCAAGGTCCGCGCGATCGTCAGCATTTGCTGCTCGCCGCCGCTCATGCGTCCGCCCGGCCTGCTTCGCATTTCGGCCAGGTTCGGAAACAGAGCGAACAGCCGCTCCTTGGTCCAACGCGGCGCGTTCGGCCGTGCCGGCTGGCGGCCTACTTCCAGGTTTTCATCGACCGTGAGATCGGTAAAGATTCGCCGCTCCTCGGGCACGTAGCCAAGCCCACCGCGCACGATCGCATGCGTTGGAGAGGCCGAAACGTCCCTGCCCTCGAACAGGATTTTGCCGGTGCGCTGGCTGACCAGGCCCACGATGGAGCGGAAGGTGGTCGATTTGCCGGCGCCGTTGCGGCCCAACAGCGCGACTACTTCGCCCTCGGCAACCTCGAGCGCGACGTCGAACAGGATGTGCGCCGGGCCATAATGGCTGTTGAGGTCCTGGATGGAGAGCTTCACGACGGCGCTCCTTGCCGATGCCGGGCATCGTAAACGAGACCTTCGCCGAGGTAGATGGCACGCACCTCGCCGTTGCGCCGGACGTCTTCCGGCGGACCCTCGGCGATCACGGTGCCGCGGTCGAGCACCAGGATGCGGTCGGCGTGCTCGAACACCACGTCCATGTCGTGCTCGGTAAAGAGCACGCCGATCGACTGCTCGCGCGAGATGCGAGCGGTAAGCCGCATCAGTTCGATGCGTTCGCGCGGCGCCATGCCGGCAGTCGGCTCATCCATCAAAAGAAGTTTTGGCCGATTGGCGAGCGCAACCGCAAGCTCGAGCCGTTTGAGATCGCCGTAGGCGAGCTCGCCGCAGGCGCGCTCGGCAAAGCCGCCCATGCCGACCAGTTCAAGAAGGCGGTCGGCTTCCGCACACTCGTATCGTGGCGTCGAAGCAATGAGGTTGAACAGCTTGCGTCGATACGACACCAGCGCGACCTGGACGTTCTCGCGCACGGTCATGGTCGCAAATGTCGCCGTGATCTGGAAGGTGCGCCCGACGCCGAGCCGCCAGACCTCTCGCGGCCTTAGTCCTGTGGTGTCCTGCCCGAGCAGGTGAATGCGGCCGGCGTCGGGAATGGTCTGGCCGTTGAGCATGTCGAAACAGGTGCTCTTTCCGGCGCCGTTCGGGCCGATCAGCGCCAGGATTTCGCCGGCGTTCAGTGCAAAGGACACGCCGCGCACGGCGTGAACGCCGCCATACGACTTGCTCAAGCCCTCAACCTTCAGCAAGGCCTGCGAAGCGCTCATTCGGCGGTCTCGATTCCAGAGGAAAGCAGGGCAGGCCTTGTCGAGGCCTGTCGGCGGCGCGCGATCGTTTCCATCACGCCGACAATGCCCCTGGGGAAGATCACCACGATCAAGATGATGAAGCCGCCAAGGACAAGCTTGGAAAGATCGGTCTGGCTGACCAGCCAGATGCTCAGCACCTTGTAGACAATCGCGCCGACGATCGCGCCTGAAACCGTTTCGACGCCACCCAACAGCACCATGACCAGCGCATCGACCGAGAGCGAGATGCCGAGACTGTCCGGAAAGACGCTTCCTTTCAGATATGCAAACAACGCACCGGCAACGCCGGCAATGGTTCCCGCGATCACAAAAGCGGTCCACTGGATGCGCTTGCCGTCGATTCCAATCGCTTCACCGCGCAGGGGCGAGTCACGCGTTGCGCGCAGGGCAAATCCGAAAGACGAGAACACCGCGATCCGAAGTGCGGCGACCACCAGCGCCGCAACCCCAAGCGAAAGCCAGTAGAAGCGTGCAGGGCTCGCCGCCCAGCTCTCCGGCCACACGCCAAGAATGCCGTTGTCGCCGCCCGTCAACGCGACCCATTGGAATGCGATCGACCAGACGATTTGCGCAAAGGCCAGCGTCAGCATCGCGAAATAGACGCCCGACAATTGAACCGCGAAGAAGCCGAACACCGCAGCCCCTAGAAGTCCCAGCAGCGGCCCAACGAGAAGGCAAACAATCATCGGAAGCCCAGCAAGTTTGGCGAGGAAGGCAACGCCATAGGCGCCAAGGCCGAAATAGGCGGCGTGACCGAAGGAGGCGAGCCCGCCGACCGACATCAGGAAATGCAGGCTGACGGCAAAAATCACGAAGATCGCAATTTCGGAAGCCACGTTAAGCGCGTAGTTGCCGCCGATCAGCGGCAGCGCCGCCGCCAATGCAAGCACGACCGCTGCTGCGATGCGCTCGGTCGCAGTCAACGGACGCCATGGATGGATCGTCAGTCTCGGCGTGCGGCGCGCTGGCCCTTCCTGCTTTCCGAACAGGCCCCATGGCCGCACGATCAGCACGACCGCCATCACCAAAAACACCAGCACGATGGATATTTTGGGAAAGATCAGGATGCCGAACGCGTTCAACTCCGAAACCAGCACCGCCGCCACGAAGGCGCCGACAATGCTGCCGAGCCCGCCGATCACCACGACGACAAAGACATCGACGATGATGCGAAGGTCCATCGCATGATTGACCGCCTCGCGCGGAATCTGCAACGCGCCGCCAAGGGCTGCAAGAAACACGCCGAGGGCAAATACGCTGGTGAAAAGCCATTTTTGGTTGACGCCAAGGGCTGCCACCATGTCGCGATCTTGCGTTGCAGCGCGAACCAGAACGCCCCACCGCGTCCGCTGGAACAACAGCCACAACAAGACAAGCACCGTCGGGCCGATCACGATCAGGAAAAGATCGTAGGAGGGAATATTTTGACCGAAGAAATCGACCGCGCCCTTAAATCCCGGCGCGCGACGGCCGAGGAGATCGCTCGGCCCCCAGATCAAAACCACCAGGTCCTCGACCATCAACGTCAGCCCGAAAGTCGCCAGCAATTGAAACAGCTCGGGCACGTGATAAATCCGGCGCAACAGTGTCATCTCGACCACGACGCCGATAACGGCGACGATCAGCGAGGCGACAATGATGCCGCCCCAAAATCCGCTTGCGCCGGAAAGTCGCTCGGTCAGCGTGAACGCGACATAGGCGCCCAGCATGTAAAACGCGCCATGGGCGAAATTGACGATCCGCGTGACGCCAAAGATGATCGACAGACCCGAAGCGACGAGAAACAGCGAAGCGGCGCTGGCAAGTCCGGTCAGGAACTGGACGACGTAAAAGGCCATGAGGGTCGTGCGCAAGAGTCGATCAGTTGCATACTCGTGGTCTAAGGACGCGCGCTGCTATCCCTCCCCCCGCGCAGCGGCGGGGAGGGAAGACCGAAGCGGAGCGAAGGTCAGGGTGGGGGGCCGTTTGAGGAGGCTCCCCCCCGACGCTCGCCTGCGGCTCGCGTCGACCCTCCCCACCACTCGCTACGCTCGCGGGGGGAGGGAGAAGGTCTCACTCCTTTGGGCGCATTTTGGCGATTTCGACATCGCTGGGCATATAGTCAGACCCCTTGCGATAGGTCGAATCCACCATCACGCCCCTGCCGTCCTTCAGAGCCGTCTTGCCGACGAACGCGCCCAGCGTCGACTGATGATCGATCTTGCGGAAGGTGATCTCGCCGAACGGCGAGGACAGCGACAACCCTTCGGCCGCTGCGATCAGCTTCTCCGGATCGGTCGAGTTAGCCTTGGCGAGGATCGCTGCCGCTGACTTGATTGTCTGATAGCCGACGATGGAGCCGAGCCGCGGATAGTCGTTGTACTTCGCCTGATACGCCTTCAGAAAAGCCTCGTGCTCAGGTGTCTTGATCGAGTACCAGGGATAGCCGGTGACGATCCAGCCCTCGGGCGTCTCATCCTTCAAAGGGTCGAGATATTCCGGCTCGCCGGTCAGGAAACTGACCACCGAGCGGTCCTTGAAAAGACCGCGGGTGTTGCCTTCGCGCACGAGTTTGACGAGATCGGCGCCGAAGGTCACGTTGAGGATGGCTTCCGGATTTGCGGCAGCAACCGCCTGCACCACGGGACCCGCGTCGATCTTGCCTTGCGGCGGCCATTGCTCTTCGACCCACTGGATGTCGGGCCGCCTCGCAGACATCAGCTTCTTGAATACCGAAACCGCGGACTGACCATATTCATAGTTCGGCGCGATCGTCGCCCAGCGCTTGGCCGGCAGTTTTGCCGCCTCCTCTACCAGCATGGCAGCCTGCATGTAGTTGGAGGGACGCAAGCGGAAGGTGTAGCGGTTACCCTTCGACCAGATGATCGCGTCGGTCAACGGTTCGGCGGCCAGGAAAAATACTTTCTTCTGATTGGCGAAGTCGCTGACCGCAAGACCGATGTTGGACAGGAAGGTGCCCGCCAGCATCGCGACATTTTCGTTCGAGACCAGCTCGTTCGCCGCAGTTTGCGCATCCGCCGGCTTGCCGCCGTCGTCCTTGGAGATGACGACGAGCTTCTTGCCGTTGACGCCGCCGGCGGCGTTGATCTGTTCCACCGCAAGCTGCCAGCCCTTGCGATAGGGTTCGGTGAACGCCGGCAAGAGCGAGTAGCTGTTGATCTCTCCGATCTTGATTTCGCCGCCCTTCATCTCGCTCTGCGCTCTGGCCGACTGCGCCAGGCCGATGAAGGCGATGGTGAGCGCCAATCCCAAGAGACGTTTGCTTCGTTGCATCCGGAAACCTCCGACCTGAAAAAATGAGTTACCGCAGACCGTCTTCGCCCTTTATCTCGGAAACCTTCAAACCCCCGACGCGCGGCAGCGGCCGGCCGCCGTCGGTCACGGCGACAGCCACCATGATTTCATTGGCGCGCGGCGCGTCGTTGATCTGCACTTCCATTCCGTCGAAATGGCTTCTGACAAAAGCCGCATCCTTGTGGCCGAGCGGAATGTCCAGGGTCGTGCCGGGGCCGCTGCGTTTTTTCGACGACGGAATCAGCGCCGCGCCCTTGCCCAGCACCTTGCGGACCGGCGCTCCCATCTTCGGATGCAGGATCGCGGCCGCGTGTTCGAGTTCGCCGTTTTCTCCTACTGCCGCCGCCTTGCCGTAACTGTGCGCCTTAGAGCCTTCGATTCCCAAGGCCGCCACCGCTCGTCTGGCCAGGAGGTCGCCAAGCTCCTCGCCGACCTCGATCAGAGGCGTGAGATCCTCGACATACCGGCCGGCGAAGGGGTTTTCAATGACGGCGATCGCGGCCGCGCGTCTGCTCGGCGGCGCGACCTTTTGGCCCATTTCCAGCATCGTCTCCTCGACGACCGTTACGATCTTGCGAATGACCGCATTCATGGCTTTCCGCCCTGTTTTCGGATTTCGACCGTAAGCTTCGGTTTACGCATGGATCAGACTTTCGATTTTTTCCGGGCCCACGCTGTTTGATACACTTGCAGCGAACCCTTTCAAAGCGATGACGTCCATCTCGCCTTGCAAATGCAAGGCGGCTGCATCGATCAAACCTGCGGCAAGCAGGGTCCGCGCCTTTTCAGCACCGGCGGAAAGCGCGGCCTCGACCTCGAATTCCGCCAGCAAGCCCACCTCGCGCGTCACAAGCCGCGCGCCGAGATCGCTGTCGGGCTGCAGATCCTGGGCCGGAGCACGAACAACGGCGGGATGACCAGGCAAATCGACCGCGTTCGCGATGATGGTGGCGGCAGCGTCCGCCTGCGCTGCCGTCCGCGCAAGCACGGTGACCGCGTCGGCAATGCCAAGCGAAAAGCTCCGTCCGTGGCGTCCGCTGGTCGCAACGCCACGGCTCGGGTCGGCGGCGTCGATGGTCATCGTCCGCATCAGGCCGAAGCGGTCGGGCCGATCCATCAGGGCGACCGTGAACTGTTGATTTTCCGCCAGATGCAGCGCGATGTCGCCGCCATTGTTGACATAGGCGCGATCGAGCGATGCCTCATCCAGCATCGCGCCGAGAATTTCCTCCGCCACGCTGCCGGCAACGGCAGCCATTGGCGTGATGAAATGCTCGCCGGCAAAGGGAGCGACCGCCGTGTACATGCGGCGCGCGACCACGCCTTTGAGTGAGCACGCAGTTGGATCGGCTGCCTGTCGCAACAAGGGCAGTTCATCACAGAGTTCATCGAGCAACCCGGTGAAGCGGCTGATGGCGGCACGATAGGCCGCGCGCGGGCCCTGCTCGCTGCCATGGGCTTCCACGATCAAGTCGATCGGGCCATCCTGCAGATGAAGCCGTCTGCCGTCCGAAAGCCATGCGACCTGCGGCAGTCTCTTCATGGCCGCGGTTCCCCCAGAGGCTGCGGTGAAGCTACCTGACGCGTGTCGGCAGTCGCCTTCAACGACGCCAGTGGCCGCACGTGGTCCATGTGGCCGCCGAGGGCGGCATAATCGGAAAGCCGCAACGTGAATTCGATCGGGGCGACCAGTGCCGGGGTCGGCACGTAACCGAACGCGCCTGCCGGCAGCCGCGTGACATCGACCATGAATGTGATGCCCCCGCCGGGCCAGACATAAACCGGCGCGCCGCCGCTGGTGACTCGCGTCAACGCCTCCTTCACCGACCGCGTCAGCCGCACCGGATTGTCGGTGACGCCAGCCCGCAACGAGCCGCCCGCCCCTCCCATGAACAGCACGGTGCAAAGCGCGGGCTCGCAATTCTCCTGGATCCGTTCGACCGAAAGCTTCAGGTCGGCCGGCATCGGTTTTTCGATCGGCTTGAGCGCTTCGTCGAGTTCGAAATAGGCCGCGTGTTCGCCCGTGGTCGAGACCATCAGCACGGTCGTCCCGGGACGGGCAATCTTCGGATCGAACGGACCGAGGATCGAGAGCGGATCTGAAATATTGGTGCCGCCCCAGCCGGTGCCGGGCTCGGCGACCTGAAAATAGCGGCCCGGCGTCGAGCGCCGTCCCTTCATCTTGATTCCGGTATCGGCAATGTCCAGCACCTTGCCGGCCTGATGTTCGCTCAACACGCCCGTGATATGGTCATCGACGACCACGACTTCGTCGACCTTGCCATGCCACTGCTTGGCGAACATGCCGATGGTAGCCGAGCCGCAACCGACCCGCATCCGCTCTTCAAGGACGCCGTTGACGATCGGGGGATAGCCGGCCTGCACCACCACCGTGGCGCCGCCGTCGATGGTGAGCTCAACGGGCTTGCAGTTGCTCAAATCCATCAGCGTATCGCAGGTGACCCGCCCTTCCTTCTTCGAGCCGCCGGTCAGGTGATGCACGCCGCCCAGCGACAGCATCTGCGAGCCGTACTCGCTGGTGGTGACGTGACCCACCGCTTCGCCCTGCGCCCGGACCGTTGCGGTTTCGGGACCGAGAAACCGATCGGTATCGATCTTCACCTTGACCCCGCAATAGCTGAAAATGCCCTCGGTTACGACCGTGACCATGTCGACGCCATCGACCTCTGAAGAAACGATGAAGGGCGCCGGCTTGTAATCGGGGTAGGTCGTGCCGGCGCCGATCGCGGTCACGAACATGTCCTGCTGGTGGACGATCTTTCCATCCCAGTCGCCGGTTGCCTGGAACGGCACCAGCCGTCCGCCATGCGATACCGTTCGCTCCAGGACAATGTGCGGATCGACGCGCACCAATTGACCATCGTGATTGGCGTAACGATCACAGGCGCCGGCCGCGCCCGGCTTGATGTAGCACATTACGGGGCAGGCATCGCAGCGGATCTTCTCGGTGGCGGCAGGCGGATCGGTCTGCATGAACAGGCTCTTCAGGCCGGCGTCAAGGTTGCTTGCGGCGTGATCAGTTGCGCCAAGGCTGTCGCGGCGTTCGCCGGCTACTTCGTTCGTGTACGAACGATGTTGCGCGCGCCATGAAAACCTGTCAAGCGCCCGTCGCGGCAAAACCGCTTTGTGCCGAATAAAACTTCATATGCGTAAAATCCACATGTCCACAAAGCGGGCAGAGAGGAGTGCCGCGGAACGGCAAGCTTGCACGTTTGTATGCAAACGGTATCCTCGAAAGCGTTTGAGAGAATGTTTGCAGTGCAATCATTTTGCCGGAACCGATCCGCATGACGCAGCCCGCGATCCGTCTGAAAGTCAACGGCCGGATCCATGAGGTCGACGCTGCTCCCGATACCGCGTTGCTTTACGTGCTGCGCAACGATCTCGAACTGAACGGGCCGAAATACGGCTGCGGGCTCGGCGAATGCGGCACCTGCACGGTGTTGATCGGTGGCGTTGCCGCGCGTTCCTGCGTGATCCCGATCAGCGGCTGCGTCAATCGCGAGATCCTCACGCTCGAAGGCCTTGGCTCGCGCAGCGATCCCGATCCGGTGCAGGAAGCCTTCATTCGAGAACAGGCCGCGCAATGCGGTTACTGTCTCAACGGCATGATCATGACGACCAAGGCCCTGCTGATGCGCAACCCCAAGCCGACCGAGGCCGAAGTGCTCGAGGCTTTGCGCTACAATCTTTGCCGCTGCGGCGCGCATATCGAAATCGTCCACGCCGTGATGCGGGCGGCGGGCCGGACGATCGAGGTCCAGGACTGATGGCGGTTCCCCAAGATCGCAGACCTCGGGGAATCCTGTCGGTCGTTCGCCGGGCGTCTTCCAATGCGGGAGACGAATTCGAAACCTTCATCAAGATCACGGCCGATGGAGCCGTCACGGCCTTCAATGGCCATGTCGACCTCGGCACGGGCATTCGCACCGCGCTGGGTCAGATCGTCGCCGAGGAACTTGACGTGTCCTTTGCGCGCGTCGTCGTCGTGCTCGGCGACACCTCGAGCGTCCCCAATCAGGGTCCGACCATTGCGAGCGAGACCATTCAGATCACGGCGGTCCCGCTTCGAAAAGCGGCCGCCCAGGCCCGACATTTCCTTCTCGCACGCGCGGCCGAACGGCTTGAACTTCGCCTCGATGAACTAAGCATCGAAGACGGCCTGATCCGCGGCCATAACCGCAGCCTCAGCTATGGGGAATTGATCGGCGACGAGATCATGGACCTCGAGCTGGACGAAGCGGTTCAGGTCAAGGCAGCTCACTCCTACACGATCGTCGGGCAATCGGTACCACGCATCGACATTCCTGCGAAAGCGACTGGCGAAGCGGTGTTCGTTCACGATGTGCGCATCCCGGGGATGCTGCACGGCCGGGTCGTGCGCCCACCCTATGCGGGCCTCGACGCCGGCGATTTCGTCGGCCGCAGTCTTCTTGAAGTCGATGGATCGTCGGTGCGGGATATTCCGGGCGTCGTGGCGGTCGTGCGGATCGGTGACTTTGTCGGCGTCGTGGCCGAGCGCGAGGAAAATGCGGTCAAGGCAGCGGCGCAGCTGAAGCTGAAGTGGAAGTCCGTGCCGACGCTGCCCGATCTCGACGACGTCGAGACGGCGCTGCGCGCCAATCCTTCAACCCCGCGAAAGTTGATCGACAGAGGCGACGTGGAGGGCGCCCTTTCCCGCGCGGCAAAGCCGATGCCGCGCACTTATTCCTGGCCTTACCAGATGCACGCCTCGATCGGCCCGTCCTGTGCTGTTGCAGATTGTCGGGACAATCTCGTACGGGTCTGGTCCGGCACGCAAAATCCGCACGCCCTGCGCGCCGACCTTTCGCTGTTGCTTGCCCTGCCGGAATCCGACATCGAGGTGGTCCGCATGGAAGCGGCCGGCTGCTACGGCCGCAACTGTGCCGACGATGTCTCTGCCGATGCGGTACTGTTGTCGCGCGCGGTGGGCCGTCCGGTCCGTGTGCAGCTGACCCGCGAACAGGAGCACGCGTGGGAGCCGAAGGGCGCCGCGCAATTGATGGATATCAGGGGCGGATTGAATGCCGACGGCAGCGTCGCGGCTTACGATTTTGCAACCCGTTATCCCTCCAACGGCGCGCCGACTTTGGCACTGCTTTTGACCGGCGCGATTTCGCCCGCCCCGCTGGTGTCCGAGATGGGCGACCGCACCGCAATCCCGCCCTACGACTACGAAAACTTGCGCGTGGTAACGCACGACATGCCGCCGATCGTGCGGGCATCATGGCTTCGCGGCGTCTCGGCGCTGCCGAATACTTTTGCGCATGAATCCTATATCGACGAGCTCGCGACTGAATCCGGCGTCGATCCGATCGAATATCGCCTGCGTTACCTGAAGGACAAGCGTGCGACCGATCTCGTGAACGCGGTGGCCGAACGCGCAGGCTGGAAGCCGCGCCCCATCCGGCAGGAGCCAGTGGCGGAAGGCGATATCGTCCGCGGGCGTGGTTTTGCCTATGCCTTGTATGTCCACAGCCAATTTCCGGGCTACGGCGCGGCGTGGTCGGCCTGGATCGCCGACGTTGCCGTCAACAAGGCGACCGGCGATGTCAGCGTGACCCGCGTGGTTGCGGGCCAAGATTCCGGCCTGATGATCAACCCGGACGGCGTTCGTCATCAGATCCAGGGCAACGTCATCCAGTCCACCAGCCGCGCGCTGATGGAAGAAGTTTCCTTCGACCGCAATTCCGTGACCAGCCGCGAGTGGGGCGCCTACCCCATCATCACCTTCCCGGACCTGCCCAAGATCGATGTCCTGATGCTGCCAAGGTCCGAGCAGCCGCCACTCGGGGTCGGGGAATCGGCTTCCGTCCCCAGTGCGGCGGCGATCGCGAATGCAATTTTCGATGCGACCGGCGTGCGTTTTCGCGAACTGCCGTTCACACCCGACCGCATTCTTGCAGGATTAAACGGCCAAAAGGCGCCTTCGAAGGGCGAGCTTCCCTTAGCGGCGCATGTCCCTTCGCCCGCGCGCGAAAAATGGCGAAATCCGTTTCTCCCGCGCAGAGGCGTTTTTACAACCATGGCCGCCCTGCTTGCCGCCGGCTTCGGCATTGCGGCCGCCGCGCTGCCGTGGCGATCGATCGCACCGGTCGCGCGGCCGGATGCGTCGGTGTTTTCGCCAACGACGATCGAGCGCGGCCGGCAGCTCGCAGCGCTCGGCAACTGCGCGGTCTGCCACACCCACGTCGGCGGCACCGTCAATGCCGGTGGCCGGGCGATCGAGACGCGGTTCGGCACGATCTTTAGCACCAATATCACCCCCGACGTCGAGACCGGCATCGGCAACTGGTCCTACCCCGCTTTCGAGCGCGCCATGCGCGAGGGCATCCATCGCGACGGCCGGCATCTCTATCCGGCGTTTCCCTACACCCATTTTGCCCAAACGACGGATGCCGATCTGCAGGCGCTCTATGCCTATCTGATGGCGCAGCCGCCGGTGCGCGCCAAAAATCGTGACCAGGCAATCGCCTTTCCGTTCAACTGGCGACCGCTGCTGGCGGGCTGGAACGCATTGTTCCATCGCTCTGGGTCGTTTGTGGCCGACGCAAGCAAATCGGCGGTGTGGAATCGCGGAGCCTATCTTGTCGAGGGACTCGGTCATTGCGGCGCCTGCCACTCTCCACGCAACGCGCTTGGCGCCGAAAGCTCGCACGCCTATCTGGCCGGCGGATTTTCGGAAGGCTGGGAAGCACCGGCGCTGACCTCGCTCTCGCAGGCGCCGATCCCGTGGAGCGAGGATGAATTGTTCGCCTATCTGCGGACCGGCGAATCGAGACTCCATGGTGTCGCCGCGGGACCCATGGCGCCCGTCGTGCAGGATTTGAAGGCTCTTTCCGATGACGACATCCGCGCGATCGCGGTCTATCTCGGCTCCTTCATGAAAAGCGCGATCGGCAAGGCCGATCAACACGCATTGGCAAACAGGCTCGAAGAAATGACCGCCACGCGGGCGGTTTCCGCCTCCCCGATCGGCTTCCGTCTTTACCAGGGTGCTTGCGCTGTTTGCCATCAGGTCGGGGGACCGCCCTTGTTCGGCAGCCGGCCATCGCTGGCGCTCAACAGCAACCTGCACGCGGCGACGGCTGACAATCTAATCCAGGTGATCCTGAACGGGATCACCACGCCGGTCTCAAGCGACCTCGGCTATATGCCCGCCTTCAAGGATAGCCTGTCCGACGAGCAAATCGTCGAGCTTGTCTCCTATCTTCGGGCGCAATTCGCGCCCGAAAAACCTGCCTGGACCGATGTGCCGGCGGTGGTTAACCGTATCCGGCAGGGGATTTCGCGCTGATCTGCTATGCAAGTGCCGCGGATTTGAGACTGGTGCAGTTACCATCGGTATCGCGGCAAGTTCGTGATAGGGAACTTCAAATTCAAAGCCGCACTAGAATCAACGAGTTGCCAGAGCTCCTTTGATTCCGAAGTTCGCATCAGAGGTCGCCACGATAGCTTGCGAACTTCGGAATCGGAGCTCTGGTTGCAGGGGCTCGGCCGAGATAGAATTCTTCCATGACAGTCACCGATATCGCGACCCGAACCTACAATCACGGCTGGCGGCTCGACCCGATCGTGCGAAGCCTGCTCGACACCGATTTCTACAAGCTTCTGATGCTGCAGATGATCCGGGAATTTTACCCGAGCCAGCAGGTAACCTTTTCGGTCATCAACCGCAGCAAGCATGTGCGCCTGGCCGAAGTGATCGACGAGAGCGAGCTTCGTGCCCAGCTCGATCATGCGCGTTCGATCCGGTTCAGCAAAAAGGAACTGATCTGGCTTGCCGGTAACAGCTTTTACGGCAAGACTCAGATGTTCTCGCCCGAGTTCATCAACTATCTCTCGACCTTCCGCCTTCCCGAATACGAGCTCAACAAGATCGACGGACAGTATGAGCTGAATTTTTACGGGCCGTGGACCCATACCACCATGTGGGAAATCCCGGCGCTTGCCATCCTCAATGAATTGCGCTCGCGCCAGGTGACGAAGGGGCAAGGCCGCTTTGCCCTCGACGTGCTTTACGCCCGCGCCAAGGCCAAGCTGTGGACCAAGGTCGAGAGGTTACGCAAACTGGAGGGCTTGCGTCTTTCCGACTTCGGCACGCGGCGCCGCCACGGTTTTCTCTGGCAACGCTGGTGCGTCGAGGCGGTCAAGGAAGGCTTGGGCCCCGCCTTCACCGGGACGTCGAACGTGCTGCTGGCGATGGACAACGATCTGGAGGCGATCGGAACCAACGCGCATGAATTGCCAATGGTTGCCGCGGCGCTGGCAAACGACGATGAGGAACTGCGCTGGGCGCCATATCGCATCCTCGATCAATGGCGCCACACCTACGGCGGAAATCTTCTGATTGCGCTGCCGGATGCCTACGGCACAAGGGCATTCCTTCGCGATGCCCCTGACTGGGTCGCCGACTGGACCGGCTTTCGCCCGGACAGCGCGCCGCCGATCAAGGCCGGCGAGGAAATCATCAAATGGTGGAAGCAGAAGGGGCAAAACCCTATGGAAAAGCTTCTGGTCTTTTCCGACGCCATGGACGTCGAGTCGATCGAGGAGATCTACCATCATTTTGCGGGGCGGGTCCGCGTCAGCTTCGGCTGGGGCACCAACCTGACCAACGACTTCGTCGGATGCGCGCCGGACGGTTCGGTCGATCTCGACCCGATCTCGATCGTCTGCAAGGTCACCTCGGTCGACGGCCGACCCGCAGTAAAACTCTCCGACAACCCCGAAAAGGCAACCGGTAGTCCCAGCGAGGTCGAGCGTTACGTGCGTGTCTTCGGCAATGCCGGCCGGGTCCGCGCCGCCGTGCACGTTTGAGCCGGCGCGTTCATCCCTCACCCGGCGAGGAAACTGCATGCCGACACCCAAGCCGCCCGCCTTTGAAACCCTGAGCCTGCATGCCGGCCAAAGGATCGACCCCGCCACTGGCGCGCGCGCCGTGCCGATCTATCAAACGACCTCTTACGTCTTCCAGGATTCCGATCACGCGGCGGCGTTGTTCAACCTGGAACGCGCCGGCCATATCTATACGCGGATCTCGAATCCAACGACGGCGGTGCTGGAGGAACGGATTGCGGCGCTGGAGGCCGGTGTCGGAGCAATCGCGACCGCAAGCGGCATGGCGGCGCTTCACCTGGCAATTGCCACGCTGCTCAATGCCGGCGACCACATCGTCGCCTCCGCTTCACTCTATGGCGGCAGCATCAATCTGTTGGCACATACGCTGCCGCGCTTCGGCATCACCACTACATTCGTGAAGCCTCGCGCGCTCGACGATTTCCGCTCAGCAATCCGCCCCAATACGCGGCTCGTCATCGCTGAGACGATCGGCAATCCCGGCCTCGAAGTACTGGACATTCCGGCCGTCGCGCAAATCGCGCATCAGGCGAAAATACCGCTTCTGATCGACAACACCTTTGCGACACCGTTCCTCTCTCGCCCGATCGAACTCGGCGCCGATATGGTCATGAACTCGACGACCAAATGGCTCGGTGGCCACGGCATCGCCATCGGCGGAGTGATCGTCGATGGCGGCCGGTTCGATTGGCGCGCCTCCGGCAAGTTTCCAGGCCTGACCGAACCCTATGCCGGCTATCACGGCATCGTCTTCGACGAGCAGTTCGGCTCATCCGCCTTCATCATGCGGGCGCGCACGGAAGGCTTGCGCGATTTCGGCGCGTGCCTGTCGCCGATGAACGCGTTCCAGCTCCTGCAAGGCATCGAGACGCTTCCCGTGCGCATGGAACGGCACATGAGCAACACGCTGGCCGTGCTTGAATTCCTCCAGTCCAACAAGGCGGTCGATTGGGTTCTGCATCCCGCGCTTGAGAGCCATCCGGATCATGCGCTCGGCAAAAAGCTGCTGCCGCGCGGCGCCGGCTCGATCGTCAGTTTCGGCATCAAGGGCGGGCGTGCGGCGGGGAAGAGATTTATCGAGTCACTGCGGCTGATCAGCCATCTCGCCAATGTCGGCGATGCCAAGACGCTGGTGATCCACCCCGCCTCGACCACGCAGCAGCAGATGGACGCTGCACAACTTGAGACGGCCGGCATCGGCGAGGAACTGGTGCGGCTGTCCGTCGGAATCGAGGCGGCAACGGACATCATCGATGACCTCGGCCAGGCGCTCCGCGCATCGCAAAAGGTTTGACGCATGCAGCTTTCTGTGAACGGCGCTGAGGTTTTCGTCGCGACCGGCGGCAAATCCTTCGACAAATCGCTGCCGGCGGTCGTGTTCCTGCACGGCGCGGGCTTCGATCATTCGGTCTGGGCGCTGCACAGCCGCTGGTTCTCTCATCATGGCTTTAGCGTGCTCGCGGCCGACCTGCCCGGCCATGGCCGCTCCGCTGGGCCACCGCTGCCGACCATCGCGGCCATGGCGGACTGGACCGCCGCCTTGCTTGATGCCGCCGGCGCGAAGCAAGCCGGGCTGATCGGACATTCCATGGGTTCGCTGATCGCGCTTGAGACCTCGGCGCGACACCCGGAGAAGGTATCAGCCTTAAGCCTGATCGGAACCGCCGCTGTCATGACGGTCGGACCTGATCTCTTGGAGGCGGCCGAGGCTAACGATGTCGCGGCTATCGACATGGTCTCGATCTGGGGTCTTGGCTTTAAGGCCGAACTCGGCGGCAGCCTCGCGCCGGGGCTTTGGATGCATCAAGGCGCCCAGCGCATGTTGCAGCGATGCGCCGCCGGCGTGCTCTATAATGATCTTGCCGCCTGCAATTCGTACCAGAACGCGCTCGCCGCCGCGGCACGAGTCAGAGCGCCCGTGACCCTCATCCTCGGCGAGCGCGACATGATGACGCCTGCCAAAGCCGGCAAGGCGCTCGCCGTTGCAACACCAAATGCCCGCACCATCGTGCTCAAGGGCGCTGGCCACATGATGATGGTCGAACAGCCGGACGAGTTGTTGGCGGCGTTGCAGCCGCAATGAAAAGCCGACAAGAATGCAAAGGCGTTGATTTGCGGGAGGGCTAGAGCGGGGGTTGCTGCAATCACCTCAGGAGCGACGCATGATCAAATCTGCGATCCGGTTTCTGGCGCTGTCCGCCTGCGCCGTTGCGCTGGGGATGGCTCCGATGCTCACATCGGTCAAGGCCGCGCCGAACACCAGTGCGGAAATCGAGAAGAACAAGAAGAAGATCCAAAACAGCACTGCCGCCAGCGATCCCAGATCTTCCAGCCGGGCATGGCCTCCTCCGATGTACGACGATCCGGATCGGAAAGCCGCAGTCGGGGGCGGAATGTGAGGCTTGATGATGACCTTTAAGGTTCCGGGTTTACAGCCAAGCACGCGACATTTTAGCAGGCTGTCTGAGGTTTCTTTTCCTTCTCCCGTTGCGGGAGAAGGTGGCGCGGACAAAGTCCGCGCCGGATGAGGGGTCATTTCCTGCGAATACACCCCTCGCCCGGATTGCATCGTACGAAGCTCGCCACCCTCTCCTCCTGTGGGAGAGGGTGCAGCGGTGTGGCCGGAGGAAACTCTTCGCGCGCTATTACCCTCGCACCGTCTTTCGCTCGATCGGATGGATGGCGATCGCGCGCCGCCGGCCGAGCCTTAGCACATCCATTTCGAGCGAGCGTCCGATCCGGTCGCGATCGAGAACACGGATCAGGTCGTCAACGCCGTTGATGTCGATGCCGTCGAGCTTGATCACGACGTCACCGGGCAACAATCCGGCGCGAGCCGCCGGACCATCCGGCTCGACCTGCGCCAAAAGAGCGCCCATCTTGTTGTCGACGCCGGCGACCACTGCGTGCCTTCTCGGCACCGGCGCCGTTTGCCCCGCCACGCCGATATAGGCGCGCCGGACATAACCGTGGCGGATGATCTCCGAGAGCACGAATTGCGCGGTGTTGCTGGCGACCGCAAAGCAAATGCCCTGGGCTCCGCTGATGATCGCCGTATTGATGCCGATCACCTCGGCACTTGAGGACACCAGCGGCCCGCCGGAATTGCCGGGATTGAGGGCGGCGTCGGTCTGAATGACGTCCTCGATCGTCCGCCCGCTCACCGAGCGGATCGAGCGGCCAAGCGCGGACACCACGCCTGCGGTGACGGTCGATTCGAAGCCGAGAGGGTTGCCGATCGCGACCACGAGCTGGCCGCGGCGCAGATTCTTGGAGTTGCCAAGCAGGGCATAACGCAGGTCGCGTGCGCCGTCGGCGCGCAGCAACGCAAGATCGGTATCGGGATCGACCCCGAGCACGCGCGCATCCGTGACCGCGCCCTCGGTGTCGCGGAGCCTGATTTGCCGAGACGATCCGACGACGTGGCTGTTAGTCAGCACAAATCCATCCGGCGAGATGACGATGCCTGAACCGAGGCCACCGCGCCCACGCAAATTGGTCTCTTTGGAGCCGGTTTCGACACGAACCACCGCGGGCCCGACACGCTCGGTCACGTCGATGACGGCGTTGGAATAGGCATCGAGGAGAGTTTGATCGCTCGGATGGGTTGCACCGCTTTCCTGTGCCTGGGGGCTCGGCTGCGGTGGGGCGAATTCGTCTGACGCATCGTCGATGAAATCCAGCATGGTCATTTTCCTCGGCCTCTCAAATGGTGGTTCCAGATCGTCGCTGCAAGAGAGCGGTTTGGGCTACGGTCAGGGCATGAGAGGCGTCAGGGAGGGACTAATCCGCCGGATGGCCAATGATTTTAAGTGAGAGTTCCGGACGATTAAATTACGGTCATCATTACATCAAATGAATTATGATCATCATTCCATAGCTTATAAAATGATGATCATAATTTCATGGCACGGTTCGTCATGGCGCGAGGATTAATTTGCCCTTCGTTCCGCGACCTTCCAGGGCGGTGTGGGCCCTTGAGGCTTCCGCCAGAGGGTATTTTCCGTCGATCGTCACGACAAGTTCGCCCCTGAGCACGAGATCGAACAATTCGGCAAGTCCCGAGCGAAGCTTTTCAGGCGTCAGTAGAGGCTGGAAGGCAAACCCGGTCAATGACTGGTTCTTGAAGATGAGGCCGAGAAGCTCGCCCACCCCTAATTGGAAGCTTTGGATATTGAGCGCGCCGTAGATGACGATTTGCCCCAACGGCGCCAGCGCGGCGAGGCTGGCGCCGGTGACATCGCCGCCGACGGACTCATAGATGATGTCCGGTCCGTTGCCATCGGTGACGCGCCGCAGCTCCTCGGTCCAGTCGGGCCTCGTATAGTTGACGCCGGCATCGGCCCCAAGCGAGCGAGCAAAGTCGAGCTTGTCCGGCGAGCTCGCGCCCGCGATCACCTTTCGCGCGCCGGCGCGTTTGGCGAGCTGCACCAGGATCGAACCGACGCCGCCGGCCGCGGCATTGATGAGAACGATCTTGCCTTTTGGCGATGCCTGCCGCGTCAAATAAAGCGCCGTAAGCCCCTGGATCTGAAGCGCGGCCGCCTGTTCGAAGGATATGGCATCGGGCAGCGGCACAGCGAGAGCGGCGTCGATCGCGACGTATTCGGCATAGGCGCCGAGGCTGTTGGCCGCGAACAACGGCACCGCCACGCGCTGGCCGATCGCAAATCCGTGAACGTTGCCGCCAATCGCGTCGACGACGCCCGCGGCCTCAGCGCCGAGTATCGCAGGTAACGGCGGCGTTACCGCGTAACGATCCTGACGCGTCAGTGCGTCGGCCAAATTGACCCCGCTGGCGCGAATGCGCACCAGCAATTGGCCGGTTCCCGGCACCGGCGTCGGCAGTTCCACAAGCTTGAGGACTTCGGGGCCGCCAAAGCGGCTGATCTGGACGGCTTTCATGCGAGCTCCTATTTGAAATTTTGAGGAGCCGCTTATCTAGAGTATTGGCGATAGTGCGACGTACCGACTAATCTGTGTGGTACAGACCAGGAGGTAAGTATGCCCGACCCCGTAAAACGCCTGCCGCTTTTGCCTGCCGAGCGCGCGCTGAAGGTGATCTCGGGGCGCTGGAAGGCGATCATTCTTTATCATCTGTTTGGCGGACCGCTGCGTCTGTCTGAGTTGCAGCGGTTGCTGCCGGATGTCAGCCAGAAAATGCTGATCCAACAGCTGCGGGAAATGGAAGAGCACGGCATCGTCCACCGCGAAGTCTTTCGTGAGGTCCCTCCCCGCGTCGAATACAGCGCCACGCCGCTCGGCCTGAGCTTTGAGCCGGTGCTCTCGGCGTTGTGCGAATGGGGCCGCCATCATGCGATTGAGCTGGATGAGATCGATCGGCTGGCGGATTGCTCCATCAAGCCGCCGGCGCGGAACAGAGAAGCGAACGCAAGGCTGGAAAGCGAATCCGGCGCGCAACGGCAGCGCGCAATTTAACACGAGGGAGGAAGCCTCCTTACTGCACGCCGAGATGTTGAAACAACAGCTCGGTCTGTTGCGCGAGCGCCGCGGCATCGCCTTGATGCACAACCTGGCCGGTTTCCAGAACATAGACGCGGTCGGCGACCGCAAGCGCGCTATAGAGGTTTTGCTCGACCAAGAGGATCGACAGGCCCTCGCGCTTGAGATCAAGCACGATCCCCTCAAGATGCTGCACCATGACCGGGGCAAGGCCCTCCGAGGGTTCATCCATCAGGATCATTTGCGGATCAACCATCAGCGCGCGGCCGACCGCGAGCATCCCGCGCTCGCCGCCGGACAATTGTCCGCCGCGGTGATTGCGCCGCTCGGCAAGGCGCGGAAACAGAGCGAACACGCGCTCCACGGTCCACCCGGTCCTCGCCCGCGCCCCCTTCAGCATGGTCAGATGCTCGGTCACGGTCAGCGAGGCAAACAAGCGCCGGCCTTGCGGTACGATCGCAACCTTGCGCGCGGCGATGTCATGAGGCCGCAGACCGATCAAACTCTCGCCGCGCCAACTGATCGAGCCGGCGCGAATTTGCGGCGGCGCCAGCCCCATGATGGAACGAATGAGGGTCGTCTTGCCCATGCCGTTGCGCCCGAGCACGGCCACGACCTCGCCGGGCGCCACGTCAAGCGAGACGCCGCGGATCACATGCGCGTCTCCATAGCCCGAGTGCAGGTTGCGAACCTCAAGCATGACGCGGACGTCCCAGATAGACTTCCTGCACGCGACTGTTGCGGCGAATGTCGTCGGGTGACTGCTCGACCAGGACGCGGCCTTCGAACATGCAGGTAACGAGATCGACCAGCCCGAGCGCGAGGTCCATGTCATGTTCGATCAGCACGACGGTGATGTCGCGATCGAGCGATCGGATGATTCCCGCAACCATCGAACGCTCCGACGGCGAGAGCCCTGCCGCCGGCTCATCGAGCAGCAACAGCCGCGGCGAGGTCACGAGCGATAACGCGATCTCGAGCTGGCGCTGCTCGCCGTAGGAGAGATCCCTCACCATCACGTCGGCACGCGCGGCGATCCGCACTGCTTCAAGCGCAGCCGCGATTTGTAACGCTTCAGCCGAATCCACGTCCGGCTTGCCGAACAGCGAGAACTTGCGCCGCGATCGTCCGCGCAACGCCAGCACCATATTGTCCATCACGCTCAACCGCGGAAACAGATTGGTGATCTGGAAGGTGCGGGACACGCCCAGCCGGGCGCGCTTGTGGGGCGGCAGACGCGTGACGTCGTGACCGTCGAATGCGATTCGGCCGGCGGTCGGCGGCAGGATTCCGGCAATGGCATTGAATAGCGTGGTCTTGCCGGCGCCATTGGGACCGATGATGGCGCGACGCTGGCCGCGCGGCACAATGATGCTGACGCCATCGACCGCGCGAAGTGCGTCGAACGCAACGACCACATCGGAAAGCGTCAGGATAGGCTCGGACACGGCAATTTCCGTAAAACAGAAGCGGAACGCGGAAAGCACTCCCGCGTGCCGCCAAGGTCTGATCAGGTCTTCTTGATGCCCTGGAAGCTCCGCGAATAAGGCGGTTGCTTCATGTAGGTCTCGGGATCGTAGGTAAAGAACTGGGACACGTTCGGATAGCTCGCAATCGGCACGTTCCAGTATTTGCCATCGGGGCGTTTGACCACTTTCCGAATCTGGACGTCGTAGATCGGGTTGCCGTAAGCGTCGAGCTTCACGGTCTTGCCGAGCGGCGAGCCGGTGAGCTCGGTCTTGAGCACGGTGTCGATCAGGAGATCGCGGTCTTCGACCTTGCCGCCGAGCTTTTCGATCGCCTGCGCCACCCACATGATCCCCGAATACATCGAGAAACCGTAAAGGGAAGGAATCTTGCCGTATTTGGCTTCATAGTCCCTGGTGAATTTCTGCGTCACTGGATTGTCCGATCCTTCGGCGAAGTGAGCGGCCGCGACGATGCCCTCGCACTCCTCGCCCAATGTGCGGATCACCGATTGGTCGGTGGCGTTCATCGCGCCGAGCAACGGGATTTTTCCCTTCAGGCCGAAGCTTGCATATTGCTGGATAAAGCGCGTCGCATCGGCGCCGGTTTCCATGGCAAAGATCGCATCCACCTTGAGGTCCGCGAGCTGGCCGAGATAGGGGCTGAAGTCCGCCGTGTTCAGTGGATGCCAGAACTGCTGCACGATTTCGCCGCCGCCTTCGGTGAACACCTGGGCAAGGCCACCGCATTGCTCATGGCCGAAGGTGTAATCCTGGCTGATGGTTGCGATCTTCTTGTATCCCTGTTTGCGGGCCCAATCACCGAACGGATGGGTGAAGGCGCTTGCCGAATAGCCGGCAACCCGGATCACGTTCCTGATGCGCTGACGCTGGGTGAGGTCGTCGGCCGCGATGATCGGGATGAAATACGGCGTGCCCGTTCCCTTGACGTAGTTCGCCACCGCAAGGCCGGTATTGGCGAGCAGGTCTCCGATCAGCATGTGGCAATTGCCCTGCTCGACCAGGCGGCGGGCCTTCTGCAGCGCGGTGTCGGGATTGGACGCATCGTCCTCGATCACCAGTTCCACCTTGCGGCCGGCGATCTCGCCCTTCGCGGAATCGAGGTAGAACTGAACGCCCTCGACCATTTCCTTGCCTCCGGAGGCCACGACGCCCGTCAACGGAGCCAACAGACCGATCTTGATCGGGCCTGACTGCGCGAAGGCGCGTTTCCAGGGTGCGGCGGCAAGGCCCGTCGCAGCGAAGGCGGCGGCGGAATTTTTGAGGAATTGCCTGCGGTCCATTTCAATGTCCTTTCACGGAAACGACTGTCATTGTCGGAGCATGATCTCCGCGCAAACGCCCTTTTGCGTTTGCCGCGAGGAAAAACCGGTTGCCACTTTTTCGGATCATGCTTGGTCGGAGCATGATCTCCGTGCAAACGCACTTTTGCGTTTGTCGCGAGGAAAAACCGGTTGCCATTTTTTCGGATCATGTCTTAGCGTCCCTTGCGCGTCAGGATGGCGCGCAGCGTGCCGATGATGCCTTCAGGCGCGAAAATCATGATCAGGATGAAGGTAACGCCGAGGACCGTCTGCCAACGCTCGGTATAGGCACTCACCGCATTTTCAAGCGCAATGATCGCAGCCGCGCCGACAAAGCCGCCGAACAGCGTGCCGACGCCACCGGCGATCATCATCAGCACGCCCTCGACCGACTGCGCCAGCGCCACCGTCGAAGGGCTGACGAAATTATTGAACATCGCATAGAGCGCGCCGGCCACTCCGGCAAAAAAGCCGGAAACCACAAAGCCGATAAAGAGGTGCAACGAGACGTTATAGCCAAGGCTGCGCATCCGGCTTTCGCTGTCGCGGATGCCGAGCAGCGTCAGGCCGAACGGCGAGCGGACGAAACGCCACATCGCGTAGCTCACCACCGTCGCCGCCGCCAGCACCGCCCAGTAAAAAGCGCGGTGCGACACCAGAAAGGCCGGCCGCACGTCGCCGCGCAAGCCGTTCTCGCCGCCGGTCACCTGGGTCCAGCGCAGGCAAATCCCCCAGACGATCATGCCGAGCGCCAGCGTGAGCAGAAGAAAATAGACGCCCGAGGTGCGCACCGCAATCGTGCCGAAGATCACCGCCACCAGAGTCGCAGCGATCACGCCGAGTACGAACGCGACGGTCGGCGGCAGCCCGGCCTGTGCGGAGGCATAAACGACGACGTAGCCGGAGACGCCGAAGATAGCGCCATGGCCAAGCGAGGTGCGGCCGGCGAATCCTGCGAGAATATCGATCGACATGGCGAGCACGCCGAAGATCAAGATCTCACTAGCGAGCCCGACCTGATAGTTGGAAAGCAGCAAAGGCAGCGCGGCTGCGACCGCGAGCACCGCGACCGACGCGATGACGGATCGACCGGTCATGCCGGCGATCCTGAACGGCTGCGGTGTTGCTTGCGTCATGCTCAGGCCGCTCGTCCGAACAGGCCAAGCGGCCGAAACGCGAGCAACACCGCCATCGGGCCGAAGATCACGAAATAGGCCAGTTCGGGAAACATCACCTGCCCCAGCGTATTGAGAAGACCGACCAGAAGGCTGCCGACGCCGACGCCGACCAGGCTGCCGCGACCACCGATAATGACGACGGCAAGGCTGAACACCAGGATTTCGGCGTCCGCAGAAGGATAAAGCGACAGGAAGGCGCCGCCCATCAGGCCTCCCAGCCCCGCCAGCGCCGAGCCGAGCAGAAACGTGACAAGGAACACGCGGCGGATATTGACGCCGGAGGCTTCCACCATCTCGGCATCGTCAACGCCGGCGCGGATCAGCGCGCCAAGCCGCGTGTGATTGAGGAGCGCCCACAGGCCAGCGAATACGATGATTCCCATTGCCAGCACGAACAGCCGGTAGATCGGATAAAACACACCGAGCACCCGCACGCCGCCGCGCAGGACTTGCGGTATCGGCACCGTGAAACTGTCGCCGCCCCAGATCACCAGCGCCAGATCGTTGAGAATGAAGGCAAAGCCCAGCGTCAGCAAAACCTGGCGCAACTCGTGGCCGCGAACAAAGCGCAACAGGCCCTGGTCGAGCACGAAGCCAATTGCCGCGATCGCTGCCATCGCGCCTAGGCCGCCGAGTGCAAAACTGCCGGTCCTGCTCGCCACCGCATAGCCGATATAGCCGCCGAGCAGATAAAGCGCGCCATGCGCCAGATTGACGATGCGCAGCAATCCAAAGATCAACGTAAAGCCGCTCGCCACCACGAACAGCAGCGCAGCGAAGGTCAGGCCGTTGAGAAGCTGGAAGGTGCTCATTCCCCGTCTGTTGCGTTAAGGCGCCTTCGGTCCGGTCGTCAGATACCAATCGAGAATCTGTCCACCGGTCATGAAGACGACGTCGGATTTCTGCCGGATCACCTCGAAGATGCGACGGAAATATCTGGTGCGATGCGGAGCGCCCATGATGTAGGGATGCGCCACGAGCGCCATGACGCGCGCGGAATCGCCGGCATCGTCGTAAATCTGTTCGAACTGGTCGATGGCGCGATCGTAATACTCGGATGCCTTGTGATGCTGGATCAACATCATGGCGACGTCGTTGCATTCCTGCGTATAGGGAATGTTGACGATCGGTGCGGTCGTGGTCTTTAGCCACACCGGCTGGTCGTCCAGAACCCAGTCGGCGACATATTCGTAACCTTCCTGCTTCAGAAGGTCGGGCGTTTCCCAGGTCTCGGTGAGTCCGGGGCCGAGCCAGCCACGCGGACGTCTTCCGGTCGCCGCCTCAATCACATCGGCGGTCTTGCGGATGTCTTCGCGCTCGTTCTCCACCTTCTGCATGTTGCGCTGGGTGAAGCCGTGACCCATAAACTCCCAACGGCGCGCTTTCGCCGCCTCGACGATGGCGGGATAAGCGGCAAGCGCCGAGCCGTTGATGGCGAGCACCCCGGGAATTCTGAACTCGTCGAATATTTTGAGCATGCGCCAGAAGCCGACGCGGTTGCCGTATTCATGCCAGGCCCAGTTCGGAATGTCGGGCGACGGCGAGCCGCCGGCCGGCGGCGTGAGCACGGTGCGCGGCATCGGAAGTTTCGCATCCCATTCCTCGACGTTGACGATCACCCATACCGCCATGCGCGCACCGTTCGGCAGCTTCAGCCTGGGGCGATCGGTGATCGGCGAATAGAGGATGCGTTCGGTCGGCAGCATGCTTATGCCTCTAGATTCCGCCGCCCGCGATCGGCACTTCGGTGACGGCAATTTTTGGCAGCGCCATTTCGCTCATGACTTCGATCCGGCCTCGCCGGCCTGTCCCTCAAACCAGTCGAGAATCTGTTCGCCGTTCCAGTGCACCACGCCCTCATGCTTGTTCACATAGTCGTAGATCGCTTCGAGATATTTGATCCGGAACGGCTGGCCGCTGATGTAGGGGTGGATCGCGATCGACATGATTTTCGGTCGCTCCTTGCTTTCGGCGTAGAGGCGATCGAACGAATCGATGCTGCGCTTGAGCAAATGATCGCTTTCGTGGTGCTGCACCAGCATCATCGGAATGTCGTTGAGCTCCACGGTATACGGCAATGTCACCAGCGGGCCAGCGGCGGTGCGGATCACCGTCGGCTCGTCATCATAGACCCAATCTCCGATATATTTGACGCCGGCCTCGGCAAGAAATTCCGGGGTATCGAAGGTCTGGGTCAGGCCCGGTCCGAGCCAGCCGACGGGGCGCTTGCCCGTGAATTTTTCGATCACCTTCATCGAGCGCTCGATCATCGCCTTCTGATCGGTCTCTTTGTGTATCGGCCCCTGTTCGTAAGCATGGCCCATGAACTCCCACCCCTGATCCCTGGCCTGTTGCGCCACACGCGGATAGTCCTCGCAGACGCGCGCGTTGATCGAGAGCGTCGGCGCGATGGCGAGCCGCTTGTAGAGATCGAAGAACCGCCACACGCCGACCCGCATGCCGTATTCATGCCAGCTCCAGTTCGGCACATCAGGCAGAAGCGGGACGCCGGTCGGCGCCGGCAGAACCTGCCGCGCCATCGGCTTTCCGATATCCCAGACTTCCAGATTGACGATGGTCCAGACCACCATGCGGGCGCCGCCCGGCAGTTTGAGGGGCGGACGATCGACGATGGCTGAATACTCGCAACGTTCGCGCGGGATCATCGGGGGCGAGCCGGTCATGTCAGATACTCTTTCTTCTCGGTTGAGAACAAGGTTTGTTACGCGGCGCTGGGATGACGCGGGGAAAGCGCTTCCAAACCCATCACCGCATCCGTGTTCATCACAAAGCCGAACGCGGTGCGGATGCAGGCCAATCCCGCCGCATGTAATTCTCGGCCGTCCATGCTGTCGACGCAATCTTCGACCACGATCACCGCGTAGTCGCGGACATTTGCGGCCGTGGTGGTAGCGAGCACGCAGGAATTAGTATTCACGCCGGTGATCAGGAGCGTGTTGACGCCGTGCGAGCGCAGCAGAAAATCGAGATCGGTCGCAAGGAAGCAGTCATAGCGTTTCTTGGTGTTGACGACGAAATCGCCGGCGTGGAGCAGTTGCGGCATTACCGTGCAGCCGGGGCCGCCGATGATGTTGTGCCGCATCGCGTTCTTGCGCGTCGCGGCCGGGTCCTCGGCCAGAGTTCGCCAGAACGGATTGGCGCGGATTTCCTCGACGTCGCGATATGATGTCACCAGATGAATCACCGGAATGCCGACGCGGCGGCACCAATCAAACAGCCGCTTGTTGGCGGCGATGACACGGCTGGCGACATCCGGCGCAGTCGGCATGGTGGCGACCGCCATGTCGAGATGGCCGCGGTGCAGGTCAATGGCCACGACGGCGGCCTTGGGACGATCGACACCGAGATTCATGGCTTTCCTCATACTAGAGCTCCGATTCCGAAGTTCGCAGACTATCGCGGCGACCTCGGATGCGAACTTCGGAATCAAAGTAGCTCTAGCAACTTATTGATTCTAGTGCGGCTTTGAATTTGAAGTTCCTATGATGAGATTGCAGCAGCACTGATAGGAACTTCAAATTCACCGCACTTGTGCGGTGGATTTGACATTCGCTTCAATTTCACCGCGAGTCCAGAGGTGATCCTCGCGCAGAAACCCTGGCGCGCGGAGATGCCGACGCGCAAACACGTCTCGAGCATCAAGACGTCGCTGATCCGGGCCCTGAGCGAAAGGGCGGCGGATCAGCGGGGAAAATTGCAGCCGGTCGATCGTTGACAACAACGGGCCGGAACCAAAAAAATTCGCCAACCACGGCAATTTGTCACGCCTGGCCGAAATTTATTGGCCCGCGATGTCACGCTCCGCCCCTCCCGGCGTGTCTTTCCATGCAAAGGGTTCGTCCAGGAGCGTGTCATGAATACGATGGTTACAAATGGGGTCCGCAAATACGATGTGGTCATTCTCGGAGGCGGCTATGCGGGGCTGATGGCCGCGCTTCGGCTCAGGCGAAAAAAGCAGACCCTGCGCATCGCACTGATCAACGGATCCGATCAATTTCTGGAGCGCGTCAGGCTGCAAGAGAGCATCGTCTCCGAAGTCGAGCCGCGCATCCCGTCGATCTCCGTGCTTCTTGCCGGCACCAAGGTCGAGTTCATTTGCGGCAGAATTGCTTCCCTTGACGCAAACCGGCGCTGCGTCGGCATCGTCTTGGACGGCCGAGAGGAAGAGATCGCGTTTGATGAGGCCATCTATGCGCTTGGTACGCGCACCGACGTGGAGAGCGTGCCGGGCGTCGCCGAGCACGCCTATCGCCTGGAAGCTGTGGAGGGGCCACGTTCCCCGCAAGCGCTCCGCGCCAGGCTGCAAGCGAACGGCGATCGGCCGATCCGCGCGATCACGGTTGGCGGCAACGAGACCTCCGTCGAGGTCGCGGGCGAAATCAGGACCGGATGGCCAAACGCCGAAGTGACTATGGTGAGTTCGTCCCGCTGCGGTGACTTCAAGGGACCGCTTGTCGAAAACGCGATACGCGACCAGCTGGCTCGTCTCGACGTCAGAATGATCGACCATGAGACGGTCACCGAGGTGCGAGCTGCAGAGCTCGTGACGACAAGCGGGAAAAAGCTTTCGTTCGACATCTGCATTTGGTCCGCCGGCCTACGCTCGGCTCCCATCGCGAGCAACGCGGGCATTTCTACCGATCCACAGGGGCGGATCTGGGTCGATCCCAATCTGCGGTCGATTTCTCACCCGCATATTTTCGCAATCGGCGACGCCGCCCATCCCATGGCCCCGACCGGAGCCCCTTATCGAATATCCGCGTTCGTGGCGTTATCGACGGGTGCCTATGTTGCCGATGCGATCCTCACACGCGGGAAGAGGCGCAAAGGCGATCCCTTCAGCTTTTCGACCTATGGCCAGGGCATCGCCATCGGCCGCGGTGGCGTGGGATTTTTCAGCTATCCCGACGACAAACCAGCCTGGTTCATCGTCACCGGGGGAACGGCGCGGGTCATTCGAAACTTTTTCGTGTGGTTCATCTCCTATGCGCTCAAACTCGAGCGTAGGATGCCCGGCTTCTTCTTCTGGCTCGGACGGCGGCGCGTATCATGGCACGAAGCGAACGAGGCAGTACAACGGGTGCGGAGCGTAGTGGCGGGTCAGTCGGCTTGAGCCCGGACCAGGCTTTTGCCGAGTTGCGGCCTGCAATTTTCGCGCTGGCTTACCGCATCACCGGTAACCGCGCCGACGCCGAGGAGATCGTGCAGGACGCCTTCGTACGCCTGCACGATGCCGAGCCGAAGGATGCGATCCGCTCGCTGAAAGCCTATCTTGCGACGATCACCGCTCGCCTCAGCCTCAATCGCCTGCGCGACCAAAAGGCCCGGCGCGAAACCTACGTCGGGGAATGGCTGCCGGAGCCTCTGATGACGGAGGATGCACCCGGCGTTCGCGCCGAAGACGTCTCCTTCGCGATGCTCGTGGTGCTGGAGCGGCTGTCGCCGCTCGAACGCGTCGTATTCGTACTGCACAACGCTTTCGATCTCACCTTCGAGGAGATTGCGCCGGTGGTCAGGCGCGATGCCGCGACTTGCCGCAAGATTTTCAGCCGGGCGCGTGAACACATGCGAGAGCAGCGGCCGCGCTTTGCGATCGACCGCGACCGTCATCGCGCGCTGTTGCGAAGCTTTGCGGAAGCCGCACGCGGCGGCGATACCGCAACGCTGGTTGCGCTGCTTGACGAACACGTCGTGCTGCATGGCGACGGTGGCGGCAAGGCACTGGCGCTGAAGAAGCCGGTGATTGGTAATATCGCGGTCGCGCAGTTCCTGGCCGCGGTAACCAGAACGCTGCCTGCCGATGCAAGCGCAGAAGTGATCGAGCTTAACGGCGAGCCCGGCCTGGTGCTGAAGGTGGGCGGCCATCCGATCGTCGCCATTCTGGTCGAGACCGATGGCGAGCGCATCTATTCGGTCTTTGGTATCTCCAACCCGGACAAGCTCGGCGGGATCGCCGCCGCGAGCGGACCCCTGCCATCTTAAGGCTTTTCGGCCTTTCGGCGCCCATCACAGAAGCTTGATCTTAAATCCCGGCTCGCTATATCGAGACTTTCCATTTCCTGCGAGCGGAAGAAGATGACAACTGCCGAACCCACCGTCGAAACGCAGCCTTTTCAGGCCGAGGTTTCCGAACTTCTGCACCTCATGGTGCATTCAGTCTATTCGGAAACCGATATTTTCCTGCGCGAGCTGATTTCGAACGCCTCCGACGCCTGCGACAAGCTGCGCTATGAGGCAATCGCCAATCCCGCGCTGATCGGCGACGGCGAGGCAACGAAAATTCGCATCATTCCGAACAAGAAGGATGGCACGCTCACGATCGCCGATAATGGCATCGGCATGGATCGGCAAGAATTGATCGACAATCTCGGGACCATCGCCCGCTCCGGAACCAGATCTTTCCTTGCCCGCATGAAGGAGGCAAAGGACGGCGCGGGCTTGATCGGTCAATTCGGCGTCGGTTTTTATTCGGCCTTCATGGCTGCGGATCGCATTGTCGTCACCAGCCGCAGGGCGGGCGCGCAAGAGGCCTGGACATGGTCATCCTCGGGCGGCTCCGGCTTTGAAATTGCGCAGGCTGGCGCGGAAGCTGCACCCGCGCGCGGAACCAGTATCGCCCTGCATCTGAAGGCAGAAGCGGCGAAATATCTGGAAACCTTTGAAATCGAACGCATCGTTCGCTCCTATTCCGACAACATCCAGTTTCCAATCGAACTTGTCGCGGAGGAAGGCGAAGCGCGGCAGATCAATTCGGCCAGCGCGCTCTGGCAGCGGCCGAAATCCGAGCTCAAGGTGGAAGACTACGTGCAGGCCTACAAATCGATCGCAGGGGCGTTCGACGAGCCGGCGATGACCCTGCATTATCGCGCCGAAGGGCGCTACTCCTACGCGGTGCTGCTGTTCGCGCCCTCGACCAAGCCGTTCGACCTGTTCGATCCCGAACGCAAGGGCAAGGTGAAACTTTACGTGCGTCGGGTATTCATCACCGACGATGCCGATCTCTTGCCCGGCTATCTTCGATTCATGCGCGGCGTGATCGACAGCGAAGATTTGCCGCTCAATATCTCGCGCGAGATGCTGCAGAACAATCCGCAGCTGGTACAGATACGAAAAGCCGTGACCGGCCGCGTGATCGGCGAGTTGGAAACGCTCGCCGAGAAGCAGCCGGAGAATTTTGGCAATATCTGGGATGCCTTTGGCCTCGTGATCAAGGAAGGCCTCTATGAGGATTTTGAGCGGCGCGAAAAGCTTTTGGCCTTGTCGAGGTTCACCACAACGTCAGGCGACAAGCGTTCGCTCAAGCAATATGTCGCGGAGTTGAAGCCCAACCAGACCGAGATCTATTTCCTGGTCGGCGACAGCATCGAACGGCTGAAGTCCAATCCCAAGCTGGAATCGGCAGCCGCCCGCGGCATCGAGGTTTTGCTCCTGACCGATCCCGTCGACGCGTTCTGGACCTCCGCAACGCTCGAGTTCGAGGGCAAGCCGCTGAAGTCGCTGAGCCAGGGCGATGTCGACTTCGGCCTCATTCCGCTGCTGGACGAACACAAGAAGGAGGATGGCAAGCCGGATGTCGATGAAGCGATGGTCATCGCGGTGATCAAGTCCCACCTTGGCGATCGCGTCTCCGACGTACGCGTCTCGCAGCGGCTCACCGCCAGCGCGTCGTGTCTTGTTGCCGGCAGTCACGGCCCTGACCGCGAGCTTGAACGCCTGTTGGCGCGGGCCAATCGTGGCGTCGGCACCAAGCCAATTCTCGAAATCAACCTCCGCCATCCCCTGGTCGCAAGCCTTCCGCAGGCCGACGAGGCGGCCGCCGATCTCTCCCTCCTCCTGCTGGAGCAGGCACAAATCCTTGATGGCGAACTGCCCGACGATCCGACCGCCTTCGCAAGCCGTCTCAACCGGCTGATCGCAAAGGGCCTCACCAAGGCCCAGCCGTGAGAGATCAAAGGTGGCCGCAGCTGTTCGATGCTGAGCTAGCCGATCGCCGCACTGCGGTTTGCGACCGGAAAATCAATGTCGGGTTTGGCCACGAGATTGAAGTAGTTTCGGTAGATGTTCAGGACGACACAGGCGACGATCTCGGCGACTTCGCCGTCGGTGAAACCTGCTTCCATCAACGTATCCAGTTCCGATGATGAAACGTGCCCGCGTTTCTCGAGAAGATTTTCGGAAAAGCGAAGCGCTGCAACCGTTCTTGGGTCTCTGGCCTGCGCCCGCTGGGCTTTTTCGATGTCGTCATCGCTAAGTCCACCTTTTCGCGCCAGCGCAGAGACGGCAGCAAGCGTATAGTCCGACTCGCCATCCGCTGCGACCAGGATCGCGACCGAGTCGCGCACTTCTGCGGAGAGCGTTGAGCCGGCGAGCGCGGTGGCAAGATTGAGGTAGCCGCCGAGAGCCGCCGGAGAATTCGCCATCAGCCGCACCATGTTGGGAATACGCCCGGTCCTTTGCTGGACCACATCCAGAAGTTCTTTTGTCTTGCCGGTAGCTTCAACCGGATCGACTGAATTCAACCTTGGCATTTCGATATTTCCTCTTTTGCAGGGATGGGTTCAATCCGGTTGATGTGCAAGAAAGTTCGCTGGCCGCGCTGTCAGGCTGTCGCCAACTCCTTCTGTCTCTCCCGCACAGCCTTCAGCGCTCCACCCCATGCGACCAGCTGATCGAGCATCGAGGTTGCCGCGGCTTCACGACTGGGCGCCGGCTTGAACACGTGAAAATTCTCGAAATCCGTGAACAAGGAGAGCCCGACTTGCGCCCGCACGGTCGCGACTTGCATTTCGGCCATGATGAGGCGCAGCTGTTCGACGCCACGGGCACCCTCGCCACCTCCATAACCGACGAAACCCGCCGCCTTGTTGTTCCATTCCCGGTAGAGGAAATCGATGGCATTCTTCAACGATGCCGAAATCCCGTGATTATATTCGGGCGTCACGAAAACGAAGGCGTCGAAGGAATCGATCTTTGCGGCCCATTTGCGGGTATGCGGCTGGCTGTATTTTTGCATCATGGCAGGCGTCGGTTCATCGAGGAACGGCAGGGCGAAATCCGCAATGTCGACCAGTTCGAACCTCGCGTCGCCGCGCTTGCCGGCGATGCCGTGAATCCACCTGGCAATGGGTTCGGCCCGTCGACCTGGTCGGGTACTGCCGAGGATGATGGCTACGTCGATCATGGGTTACTCCCCGTTGATTGAAGTCAAACGGCGCATCGCGCGCCTCTTGCCCACGCACGTACGGCTTTGATGCTTGTTCGACAATCCGGCATTATCCGTATGGGATGTTCGGAAAAACCAACCGATGAGATTGGGGCTGGAGGAGCGCATGCGGCCGGTCGTTCACCGGCCGTTGGCTTGGAGCATGCTGCTGCACTAGGATAGGTCATCCGTGTTCGGGATTACATTCGATGCAGAAATTCGACCGCGCCGCCGAAGACCTCGGTAACTCAATTCATCTGGAGCACGTCAACGTCCGGGTGCCCGATCAGCATTTGGCGACATTGTTCTATGTGACAGGGCTGGGATTGACCCGTGACCCTTATCTGATGACGTCCGACGACAACATGTGGGTCAATGTCGGCAGGAGTCAGTTTCATCTGCCGAGCGGCAAGGCGCAGGTGCTGCGAGGCCACATCGGGCTCGTCATTTCGGGGCGCAGGGCGCTGCTCGACCGGCTCGCTTCGATAGCGCACAAATTGAGGGGGACGGCGTTCGCGTTTCGCGAGCACGACGACCATGTCGAAGCGACCTGTCCCTGGGGCAACCGCTTGCGCTGTTTCGAGCCGGACGCCGCGCGCTTCGGGCGTATTACCCTTGGAATCCCGTATGTCGAGTTCGAGGTGCCGGCGGGCACCGCGAACGCCATTTGCGAGTTTTACCCGAAGATCATGGAAATGCCGGCGGAGCTGTGGGACGGCACCGTTGCATCGGTGAAAGCGGGCCAGAGCCAGCATCTCTTGTTCAGGGAGACCGACCGGCCGCAAGGGGAATATGACGGCCACCACGTGCAGATCTACATCACAAATTTTTCCGGCCCCTATCGTGCGCTCTCGCAGCGCGGCCTCGTCTGTCGCGAGGACAATCGTTACCAATATCGCTTCCGCGATATCGTCGAT
>Ga0307474_10000081_pt1 | contig 69807 bp, 66 predicted proteins | sample atmos_gasesECM1C_2_FD_203312 | JGI IMG/M metagenome (GOLD analysis project Ga0307474, IMG submission 203312) | Hardwood forest soil microbial communities from Morgan-Monroe State Forest, Indiana, United States - atmos_gasesECM1C_05 | ecosystem: Environmental > Terrestrial > Soil > Temperate...
TCACAGCCTATAATCTTCATTGGCGGCTCCTTTCGCCCCGAGTCTTGGTTCTTCGCAAAAACTCAAGTCTACTCGGCGCCCGCAAGGAGCCGTCGTTGTTATCCAATCAAATCCCGGCTTTATGGAGACCAGACGATCAACGTTACGGTACCTTGACGCCTAGACCCAGCGAATGCGTTTCATGCAGGATGAGGTCAAGTAAATATTATGTTTCCAACTAAAACCGCTTGATCCAGCCGGGCTCCCTTACGTGCTCTTCGTCCAGACGGCGCAAGCGGGCGGCCATGATCCCGGGCCTGCCTAGATAACCAACTACTTTCCGAGTATCTTTGCGGTCCACCACCGGTAGACGGCCAATGTTACTACGCAGCATCTTTGCGGAAGCGTCGTGCAACATCTCGTCCGGATACGTGACCACAACATCCCGGCTGCCGGCATCGAGCACGCTCGCAGCCCCGCTCGGGTCCGCGTCGAGAGCGCGCATCACGTCGCCACGGGTGATCACTCCGGCCAGCTTCCCATCCGAAGTCAGGACCAGCATCCCCTGGTGTCGAATCACCGAAGGATCGCGCCGTGCGATCAAGTCTGACAACTCACTGACTTTCATGGTAACGGGAAGCTTGGGTATATCTTGATCCATGGTCTCGGAGACTCTGACCTGCTGCAGCACGTCGGCTTCGTACTCCTGATGGATGTGCAGACCGCGTCGTGCCAGCTTCTCCGTCATGATCGAAGCCCTCGGCATGAGCCACATGGCAATGCCATCCGCAATCACGCTGACCAGCATCAGTGGCAATACTGAGTTGTAGTCGCGCGTGATTTCGAAGGCAAAAATAATGAACGAGAACGTAGCCCGCGAAGCCGCACCGAAGACCGCGCCCATCGCGACCAACGCAAAGGCTCCCGCCGACAGATTCGCCGCAGGCAAAATCCGATTCACACCCATGGCGAACACTCCGCCCATGGCGGCACTCGACATGAACATGGGCGCCAGCAATCCACCCGATGTGCCCGATCCCAACGAGATGACCAGCGCCACGGCTTTCGCAACCATCACTACCAGCAGCAGCTTCCACGCTAAATTCGCATTCAAAATGTCGCCGATGGTGTCATAGCCCACGCCCAGAACTCGCGGTACAAAGTAGCCGATGATTCCCAAACCTAGAGCCCCAATCGCGGGCCACCAGAGCTCATCGATAAGCAGTTTCTCGAACTGATCTTCGGTCCAGTAAAGCAACTTGCTGAACCCTACCGCGGCGAATCCACAAACTACTCCCAGCAACAGATAAAAAGGCAGCGCATGCGGAATGCCGAAGTCCATGGCCGTGACCTTAAACATCGGTCCCGCGCCGAGCAGTTGCATGTGGACAGCGGTCGCAAGGGTGCTTGCAATTACCAGCGGAATAAATGATCGCGCCTTGAATTCAAACAAAAGTAGTTCTATCGCAAGGATCACGCCCGCGATGGGCGTATTGAAAGTCGCAGACATGCCGGCCGCCGCGCCGCACGCCAGCAGTACCTTGCGTTCGGAAGCAGTGGTGTGAAACGCCTGCCCGACCAGCGAACCGACCGCGCCACCAGTTTGAATGATCGGCCCTTCCGCGCCGAAAGGCCCGCCCGTACCAATCGCAATGGCCGCAGAAATAGGTTTCAGGATCGCGACCCGAGGCTCAATGCGGCTGCGGTTCACCATCACCGCTTCCATCGCCTCTGGAATGCCGTGTCCTTTAATTTTCGCGGTCCCATACTTGGCCATGAAGCCGACAATAATTCCGCCAATGACGGGAATCGGGATGACCCACAGCCCGAGGTGGTTATGTCGCGCGCTGAGAAACTCGGCAACGAAGCGATGGTAAAAGAAAATATTGGTGAACAGGCCGATCAACTTGTACAGCAGGAACGCGATCACTCCCGCCAGCAGACCAATCCCCGCCGCAAGGAATGACATCAGCACCATGCGGAACTGCGCCGGCTCGGCAATTCTTACGTCTCCGACTTGTCCTCCGGTGGCCGCAATCGTGACCGGAGGCGAATTTCCGTTGCTTTTGCTCTCTAACACTTATTTATTTCTCCTGCTGATTCACGAAGCTTTACGCGGGATTCCATTTGGTCGCCTACCAACTTGCATGGCGCGCTTGAGGGCGGAGACCAGCGCCGGCCCCCGCATACGAAGCTCATCTTTGTGATGCAGCGAGAGCTCGCGCAATATTCTCTCGCCTTTTGAAGTCAACGACAGCAGCACCTCCCGCCGGTCCTCGCCTCCCCGATGCCGCCGCACGTAGCCGCCGGCAGCCAAGCGGTTTACCAGTTCGACCGTACTGTGGTGCTGAATCTGCAGCCGCTTTGCCACTTCGCCAATCTTCGGCCGCGTCGCGGCCGGCAGGCCCTTCAGGGTCAGCAACAGCTGATGCTGCCGCGGCTCGAGCCCCGCTTTCCGGGCAGCCTGCTCGCTGAAATAAAGAAAGCGGCGGATCTGGTAGCGCAACTCCGCCAGCGATTGATAATCAGCCAACGTCAGTGACCTTTTCATAAAAGCGGATTATATCGTATCGAGATACGATTAAAATATACTATATCGTACCACGATATATATTGATGTTAGAAATCTCGCTTTGCGAATCTTCTTTTTCATGCACGACTGGCCACCGAGGTTCTCCACCATTTAGAATCCCTAGTCTTCCGATTTTGCTGGAAACAATGGAGGCTGGGCGTCCTCGCCCGGCCGGACGGGCGAGACGCCAATCCTCCATTGAAACTGATGAGGTCATACACTCATGATCCCACGCTATACCCGCCCTGATATGGGCCGCATCTGGAGCGACGAAAACCGCTTCCGAACCTGGCTGACCGTGGAGGTAGCCGCCACCGAGACGCTGGCCGATGCAGGCATGGTCCCAAAGGACGCAGCCAAAGCTATCCGCAAACGCGCCGATTTCGACCTGCAGCGCATCCACGAGATCGAAGCCGAAGTGCGCCACGACGTGATCGCCTTCACCACCGCGGTCGCAGAGATCGTCGGCCCCGAAGCGCGCTGGTTTCACTATGGCCTGACCTCGAACGACGTCGTGGACACGGCACAAGCCCTCCTTATCGGTCAAGCGTCGTCGATCATCGCCGCCGATCTGGATCGTCTTTCGGATGTCCTGAAGCGCCGAGCCTGGGAGTTCAAGGACACGCCCATGGTCGGTCGCACTCACGGCATTCACGCCGAGCCGATTACATTTGGCCTCAAGCTGGCCAACTGGTATTCCGAGACGCAACGAAATATCGAGCGTTTCCACCGGGCCTCCAAGGACATGCGTGTAGGCAAGTTTTCCGGGGCCGTCGGAACCTTGGCCCACCTTAGCCCGGAGCTGGAAGAAAAAATCTGCGCCCGCCTCGGATTGAAGGCCGCCGCGGTCTCCTCGCAAGTGATTCAACGCGACCGCCACGCCTATTATCTGGCGACGCTGGCGGTCATCGCCTCCACTCTGGATAAGATCGCCACCGAAATCCGACACCTTCAACGCACCGAAGTGCGCGAAGCCGAAGAGTTTTTCAGCGAGAAGCAGAAAGGCTCGTCCGCCATGCCGCACAAGCGCAACCCGGTAACCTGCGAGCAGATTAGCGGCTTGGCGCGAGTGGTGCGCTCGAACGCGCAGGCTGGGTTTGAGAACGTCGCCCTATGGCATGAGCGTGACATTTCCCACTCCTCGGTCGAGCGCGTCATCATTCCTGACTCCACCACGCTGCTGGATTATATGTTGGAGAAGACGTCCAACCTTATCGACACAATGTTCATCTATCCCGAGCGCATGATACGCAATCTTGAGAGCACGGGCGGTCTGGTCTTCAGCGGACAGCTCCTGCTCGACTTGGTGGAGCACGGAGTCTCGCGGGAAGACGCTTATCGAATGGTCCAGCGTCATGCCATGCGCGCCTGGAAAGAGGACCTGAATTTCCGTGACCTGGTTCTAAAGGACACGGAAATCACGCGCCTGGTTCCCCGCCGGGAGATCGAGCATGCCTTCGATCTACAACGCCAGTTGCGCAATGTCGACAAAATCTTCGCGCGAGTTTTCAAGAAGCGGCGCGCACCTGCGACATCAGGACGAAAGCGGAATCATTAGCGGCCAGGCAGTTTGTTCGAGCTTTGCGGCCCAACGGACGTACCACAAATGCCGGAAATTATTTACGTCTTAGCGCTCTGGGCCGTCTTCTCCATACCGGTCATGGCTCAAACTGCCCCCACATCCCCCGCGCCGACGTCCGGCAATGTTCCGGCAACCGCTGCACCCGCTGAAACCGTTTCCAAACCGACCGTGCGAGACCAAGCTTGGGCTCTGCTGCTAACTGGTATCAAGGAGAATAGTACCGACAAGCGTGCCGCCGCGGTGCGCGTGCTTTCCTTATTAACCGGCGAGACTAAATGCGTGAGGCTGGCTACCGAGGCTCTGTCCGATAACAAGCCCGAGATACGCGTGGCTGCGGCCATGGCGCTGGGCGAACTGCGCGCGAAGTCCGCGATTCCGAAACTGGAGCAGGCGCTGTCTGACAAGGAACCTCTGGTCACGCTCGCCGCCGCTCACTCTCTGCTCACCATGAAAGACGCGCTGGCTTACGAGGTGTACTACGAGATCCTCACCGGCGAGCGGCGGAGCAGCAAGGGTTTAGTGGCAGAACAACTGGACACTCTCAGGGATCCCAAGAAGATGGCACTACTCGGCATTCAAGAGGGCATCGGCTTTGTCCCCTTCGCCGGCATTGGATACACTGCCTATCGGACCATCGTGAAGGATGATGGTTCTCCGGTCCGCGCTGCCGCTGCCAAGGTTTTGATCGAAGATCACGATACCGCGGTCGAGGACGCAATGATTCGGGCGGCAACTGCGGATAAGAATCACCTGGTTCGAGCTGCGGCCCTGGATGCGCTGGCGCGGCGGGGGAATCCGGCAGTGATCGACCGAATCACAGCGGCCATGTTGGATGATAAAGACATTGTGAAATACACGGCCGCTGCGGCTATTTTGCACTTAAGCGACGTTGCTGCCCGCCGCAAGCGAGCACGGAAATAACTATCACAACGGAGATTCACGCAGTCTTTTCTCGGACATTCCACTGGACCGCATGCTGTACTAGCTCTCGCGCGCTTCGCAGAGACAGTTTTTCCTTGATGTGAGCCTGGTAGGACTCGACGGTTTTCACGCTGAGGTGCAGAGCCTCCGCGATCTGACGCGTTCCCTGCCCTTCCCCAATCAACCGAAAAACCTCCAGTTCACGGTCAGTGAGATCTGAGATCGACGAGTGCTCGGAAGGATTGACGCCGCGAACATAGTGTCGCAACATACTGTTCGCGATCCGGTCACTGACGTAAATTTCGCCACTCAGGATGCGACGCAACGCCACCAGAACCTTCTCCGTCGCCTCTTGCTTCATGATGTAACCATTAGCACCCGCGCGTAGCGCCCGTTCCGCATAGATTGTTTCATCATGCATGGAGAGGACCAGGACCGGCAAACGTGGTGATGTGATCCGAATGTTCTTGAGCAGTTCCAATCCGTCCGGACCATTGAGTGATATGTCAACGATGAGGATGTCCGGCCTGACGGCGTGAATCGCCGACAAAGCGGAGTGCATCTCTTCGGCTTCGCCACAGACCGAGAGGTCGGCTTCCTGATTGATCAGCAGCGCGAGCCCTTGTCGAACAATAGGATGATCGTCAACCACGAATACAGTTTTCTTTCCTCCTGTGAAATTGCTGTTGACTTGTTTAGCGATCATCTGGAAGCCTTTCTCATTGCTTGCTTGCCTGTTGCCAGTGGAAATTGACATGTAATCGCGACCCCGCGAGCTCCCCGGTTGTCGACTTTCAGCGATCCACCAATCATCCGGGCTCGATAGTGCATAATCTGCATGCCCACGCCCGATCCATTTGCGGAAGGTTTGGGCAAGCCCAAACCGTCATTTTCTATTTTCAGGGTGCCGGTTTCGTGACCGGCAGAGAGACTAATTACGATGTTCTTGGCTTGCCCGTGCTTGATGGCATTGTTCACCGCTTCCTGAGCAATGCGATAAAGGTGAGTGGACATATTGGTGTCGTGAATGAGAACTGGGTCCTCAACATGAAAGCAGCAGGAAATATGAAATAAGTCTTCCACCTCGCCTGCCCACCGCTTAAGAGCCGACATCAGACCGTGGGCATCCGAAATTACGGGTAGAAGGCCATGCGCCAGTTCTCGAGTCTTATGGATGGCCTCATTGACCAGGCCGACGATCCTGGCGGCTTCGGCAGCTTCCGCAAGGCCTTTCTCGGCAAGTTTCTGTTCCTGCACTTTGCTCATGAATGCAATTCCGGTCAGATGTTGCCCTAAACCGTCATGCAAATCTTGCCCAATGCGGCGTTGTTCTTCTGCGCTAATCTCGAGAATTGCCTTCTCCAGACGCTTGCGCTCGGTAATGTCGATTCCGGTTGCGATAATGTGGGCAGGCGTTCCATCCTCTCCAGGGAGGAACGTGCTTGACCACGCAATGAGCCGCCGTGAGCCATCCCGTGTAACCCAGGAAGTTTCGTAGTCCCTGGCGCTGCTGTCGACTCGCAATTGCTCGACGATAATCTTAAAACGCTCGGCCTCCTCCGGAATCACGCAAAGGTCCCAAAAATACTTTTCTTTAACCTCTGTAAAGGAGTAGCCAGAGACCTGCTCGCAAGCACGATTGAAGCGGACGATCCGTCCTTGTGGATCAAGAACCACCACCAAAGCTCCGACCGTATGCAATATCGCAGAAACCACGTTGCGTTCTTCCTGCAGTGCTTCTTCGGTCTGCTTGAGTTCGGTGATGTCGAAAGCGATACCGTGAATGAACCAAGGCCGGCCGTTGTTCCGACGAATCATCTTGGCTTCGCAATGAAACCAGACCACTCTGCCATCCCGCGCAAGGACTCTGTATGAGGAACGCAACGGGGTACCTGAAAGAAACATCTGTGCAGCTTCGACACTCCAGCGCTGTTTGTCGTCGGGGTGAATCTGCTGATACCAGCGAATGGGATCTTCAAGCCATTCTTCCTGCGAAAAACCCAGGCTTGCTTCAATTTGCGGACTTACATACGCTTCGCCAATGCCTCGATCCAGGTGGGCCATGAAAACGACTGCAGGAATCTGCTCGACCAGAGCTCTATAGATCGCGTCGACATTGGGCAACTGCTCTTCTGATTCCTCGCCACTGGCCGCGACAACGGGCTCCCCGGCAGGGCTGCTAAGAAACACCGCGGCAAGATCCGCGAGAAGAGTTTCTGCATCCGCAGGGGTTATGCCGTCTGCTTGGTTCCACGTGGCGGAATCGCCCTGTTCCGCTGTTTCGACGCGAGCCCGCGAAACCATTCCAACAACCTCCTGAATCTTGGCCGGTTTAAAAACACTTTTAAGCGTTTGCCTTCGCACCCTTGCGCCGCCAGCTAGGCTCTTTGTTCAGCGACGATTGGGTAAACCTGCGCAGCGCATGGATCGCTCTGCCATAAGTCATTACCGCGTTTGAGGAAAGCAATGAACCCGGAGGCTGGTCCATAAAGGGCATGAATTTGTCGGGGAAACCAGGCATCGTGCATCCGATACAAATACCGCCGACATTGGGACAGCCGCCAATCCCGCCCATCCAACCACGCTTTCCCACATTACACTGCACCACCGGTCCCCAGCACCCCAGCTTCACGATACAGAGAGGCGACCCGTATTCCTCCGCAAACTCCGCCTGCTCGTAATAGCCCCCGCGATCGCAGCCTTCGTGCACGGTAGCGCCAAACAACCAGGTTGGGCGCAAGGCTTCGTCGAGCGGGATCATAGGAGCGCGCCCGGCGGCCATATGAAGAAGATAGAGCAGCGTCTCCATGAAATTGTCCGGTTGGACGGGACAGCCCGGCACGCACACTATGGGAATGTTGGCCGTGGACTTCCATTTCCATCCCAGATAGTCGGGAAGCCCCATGCAACCGGTCGGATTCCCTTCCATCGCGTGAATGCCACCGTAGGTCGCACACGTTCCCGCCGCCACCACCGCCCAGGCCAGCGGAGCGAGCCGATCGATCCATTCGCAGGTAGTGATGGGCTGGCCGGTTTTCTGATCCATGCCGAAAGAAGCCCAGTAGCCTTCCTCTTTATTGTTTTCGTTCGGAATCGATCCTTCGACCACCAGAATGAAGGGGGCGAGTTCGCCTCTGGCGGCGCGGTGAAAATGCCCCAGAAACTCCTCTCCGTTTTCCAGTGCTAGAAAGGGATTTCGAAAATGCACCTTCGGAATCCATGGCATCGCTCCGAGCACAATGTCTTCGATACTCGGCTGGGTCGCTGCGGTCATGGCAATCGTGTCGCCATCACACCCAAGACCGGCCGTTATCCAGAGAACGTCGATTTCTGGGATCGACTGCCGATTTTGCAAATTGCCTGTCCGAATAGTCTCAGTGTCAGCCACCCGATTTACGCTCCGACAGACGAGGAACAGGACACCGGGATAGTCACCGAGGCCCGTTCCAACTGCGTATTCTACAGAATTCCGGCGAGGCGCAGATTTATTTCCAAGCGGAGTCGAAGCGGAAAATCGGCCCGGGGAGCCACGGGTCAAAAAATTTCACTACAAAATTACATCGAGCTGATCTTGATATACCGCGCAGAATCCTTCAGTGATATGAGAAATACATATCCTGCCAAAATCAACCCCGCGGTACCCAGTACGTTTCGAGCTACTTTAAGTGCGCCCATCGTCTCCTCCCTAAGCCCTATTCAACGTCTGTCTTTGATGCAGCCGGTCTAAAAGCTGTTGGTTTTAATTACAAAGGAGATCTTTTACCGTATACCGAGGTGCGCCCTCTCCCGCATGAACTGTGTCTGAAACCACACAGCGGGAGCGTCGATTTTACTCTTCTTTACGATGGAAAAGTGCAACTGGGGCATCTAATTGCCTAGGGGGGAATATGAAGAGAGTACTGATGATCTGCATAACGGCTGCGGTGATGATGGCGGCTCTTGCGGCTTTCGGTCGCGTCATCGTCGCGCCAGCATTTGGGTGGGGATATTCCCGTACTGGAGACCCTATCCGTATTCGTACGGTTATTACGTTCCCGCGACTGGCGCAGTGAAGTTCGACACCGGCGTTAAAGACGCGGAGGTGTATATCAATGGCGCTTACGCCGGCACGGTCGGAAGACTAAAAACCATGCATCTCCGTCCCGGCACCTACGACGTAGAGCTGCGCGCACCAGGACGTACGCAATTTGATAAGAAAGTCTATGTGATTGCTGGCGAGACTTTGCACTTGAATCCGGCCCTGCGCGTCCAAGCACGACCGCAGGCGCACCCGTAGTTCGTTCTTTCCGTGGCATTGAAGGCGGGGAGGCTGAGAGACAGGTACTGAAGTGGGGATTCTTTCGAATGGTAGATCGCCTCTCCGGATCCTTGACCGTACGTTCTGGTGGTTCAGCCTTCGGTGATGCCGGTTGAAGTGCGTTTCGGGGAGGCGTGCCCAGGGACCCGCCGGAGCCAAACAGCGTTAAACCACTTTTTCAGTGGTCGGGTTCTCCGATTCGCTCATTTCCTCCAACCAGAGTCGGTCGGCAAAGATAGGACGTGGGCGCTGCCATTTACAAGGTTTTACCTTCCTTTACGGATTTTTTACCTGGGACTAGCGTGTTTGTCGGTACGATATATAAAGTGAAATTTCGTTGAAGCAACTGTCACTCCTGATCTATGGGATGGTGCTCGTGATGAGCCCACCCATGCTGCTTGCCCAGCGCGGAGGCCACGGAACAGGTGCCGGGCGCCCTACGACTGGCGTGTCCAATCCTGCGCCCAACAACAGTGACATGAACGATTTCAATCGCGCCCTTGCCCTTCAGGCTACTCAAGACCAGATCGCGCGATTCCAGCAATTGACGAAAAGCACGAAGGCCGCAAGAAAACAGGCTCAGGATCTTTCTCAGACTAAAATTACCAGTAAGCCCGATTCATCCCGCTATGCAGGCTTAAACGACGCAGTAGAGGAGGCACAGAATAACACACCTCCAGTTTGTGAGTAGTTTTTCTACTTCGCAGCAGTCCGGATTAAAGCCTCTAATCAAGAAGCTGAGTAAAGCGAACTCGGATGTCTCCAAACAGAACAAGGCTCTTACTCAAGAGTTGGAGCGGTCAAGGATCGAGGACAAGAAAATCGCCGGTGTCATGGAAAAGCTCGACCGGGCGCTAACCGACTTTCAGGCCCAACAGCTCGACATCGGAAAAGAGATGGGGATTCAGGCCGGGGAAAATTCTCAATGAGCATCATATAATCATGCGTCACTGTATACGTCAGAGCCTTGCGCTCCTCTTCCTGCTCTTGCTCAACTTGCCCATGCATGCTCAGAATGCACCCAGTCAGGCTGCAACCACCATGTCGGTTGACGTCAAGGTGGTCACGCTGCCGGTCACGGTGAGGGACAAAAAGGGCCAGATCGTCCGCAATCTGACCAAGGAGGATTTCGTTCTTCAGGAAGATGGCCGACCGCAAGTGATCAAGTATTTCGCGCAGGAGACTAATCTTCCTCTCACCCTCGGCTTGCTCGTCGACACCAGCTTGAGTCAGCGAAATGTTCTCGACCAGGAGCGTAATGCCAGCAAGGTTTTTCTCGACCAAATGCTCACCGATGCCAAGGACAAGGCCTTTCTCATTCATTTTGATCGCGAGGTCGAACTCCTTCAGGATCTCACCTCATCTCGTGAAAAACTGCAGGCGGGACTCGAGTTGTTGCGGACTCCTCCGCCCGATCGCGATACTGGTGGCAATGACCCGGGAGGCTCCAACCCTCAATCTTCACCCGGTTCGGGGAATGGCCAACCTCGGATGCACCGGGGTGGTGGCACTCTGCTTTACGATGCCATCTACCTGGCCTCCAACGAACTGATGAAAAAGCAGCAGGGCCGCAAAGCGCTCATCGTGCTCACCGACGGAGATGACCGAGGCAGCAAGGAGTCGCTGCAAAGCGCAATCGAAGCGGCTCAACGCGCTGACACAGTGGTTTACTCCATCTTGTTTGCCGATAGCCATCGGGACAGCGGTGGCTTTGGCAGCCCCGGAGATGGTGGAATGGGCCGGCGTGGTGGCGGCTTTCCGGGTGGTGGTTTCCCGGGAGGCGGCGGTCCTGGAGGCGGAGGCCGCGGCGGCGGACGCAATCCGCAGGAAGCTCACGTGGATGGCAAGAAAATTCTGGACCAGATTTCTAAAGAAACCGGTGGCCGCCTATACGAAGTCTCCAAGAAGCAGGCCATCGATCAAATCTACGACAGCATCGCCGAGGAGCTGCGAACGCAGTACAACTTGGGCTACACCCCAGACAAGAGCAATACCGAATCTGGGTATCACAAGATCAGCCTGACAGCCAAACAGAAGGATTTGGTGGTGCAAACCAGGGAGGGTTATTACGCAGATCGCTGATATGAAACAGCAATTGGCACTTAGCGGTTAGCATTTGCCCAGCGAAGATTTTTGCCCATGCCTGCCAACTCTCTGGCCGCCTAAGTGCTAAGTGCCAATTGCTAAATGCTCTAGCCTGAAATTTTGTCTGCAACTCTGGCCGGGCATTGGCGTTCTTAACTTTGGCGCGACGTAACAGGACAGGTACTGCCGTGTACGAAGGTATCGATGTGTGTGCGCTGGCTGCGAATCTTCTCTGCTACAATTTATACGCGCCGCTTGTGGATTGGCCGCGATAACGCGGTTTCCCTGAGGGCTTTTCTAACATGCTGAGCAGTAAGAAGAAAGTTCAACTCGTGGCTGCGTTTGCAACCCTGTTGTTGTTCGCCTTGGGGCTGGGTTGCAATGGGTTCTTCGTTGACCCGGTATTGACCTCCATAACCGTGGGGCCTACCGCGACGATCAACCAGGGCGCTACCGTGCAGGAGAGCGCCATCGGAACGTACAACGACGGCTCTACGAAAACCCTGGGTTCGGGCGTGCAATGGAGCAGCAGCGACACCTCGTTTGCTACCGTCAGCAATTCCGGATTGGTCACCGGTGCGTCTCCGGGCACAGCCACAGTCACGGCTGCATTCCAGGCGACAAGTGGCACTGCAAGTATCACAGTCAGCTTGGGGAACGTGACCGCCCTGAAAATTTCGCCGCTTAATGCCAATATCGCTACGAACGGTGGCACTGCAACTTTCACTGCGTTGGCCACCGTGACCGGAGATAGCAGCCCGGTTGATGTCACCTCAACCGCAACTTGGACGGTAAGCGACACCACCAATTTCACGATAACTCAAGGAGACCCCGTAACGATCACGGCTGGGGTTGGCGCCACGGTAGGGGAACCGGTTACTGTTAACGCAAGTTATCAGAGCACCAACCTCGTCACGGCGCAGCAACCGGCGAAGCTGACAGTCACAGCTCAATGACGCTACTCAATGTCTGACATCCGCCGTATCGGGATTTGCACCGGGGGCGGCGATGCTCCCGGGCTGAATGCAGTCATCCGCGCGGTCGTCAAATCGGCTGTCCTTAAGTATCGCTGGCAGGTTATCGGCATTCCTGACGGCTTCGACGGCCTGATTTGGCCGGAGAAATCGCGCGAACTCACCCTCAAGGATGTCAGCGGAATTCTGCCTCGCGGGGGCACCGTCCTCGGCACCACCAATCGCGGCAACCCATTCCACTACTGCTCGGTTGAGAACGGCGTTGAAGTCGTCCGCGACATTTCCGATGAAGTCATCGCCAACTCGCGCAATCTGGGAATCGACGCAGTGATCAGCATCGGCGGAGATGGTTCGCAGAAGATTGCGCTGGAGCTTTTCAAGAAGGGCATGAATATCGTGGGCGTGCCCAAGACCATCGACAACGACCTTTCCGCCACCGAAGTCACATTCGGTTTCGACACGGCGTTAGCCACCGCGACGGACGCCGTGGACAAGATTCACACCACCGCCGAGTCGCATCATCGCATCATGGTAGTCGAAGTCATGGGGCGGGACGCAGGCTGGATCTCGCTGGAAGCTGGGATCGCTGGAGGCGCGCACGTTATCCTGGTCCCAGAGATTCCGTTCACCATTCAGAAAATCTGCGAGCACGTAGCCTTGCGCGAATCTTTCGGGAAGCGCTTTACCATTATCGTGGTGGCGGAAGGCATCAAGCTGCCCGTGGAATGGAAGGAACATCGCCGGACCGGCTCCGTGGGCAATCGAATCGGCGACGCTGTCGCCAGGGGCACGAAGAAAGATGTGCGGGTCAGCGTGCTGGGGCACATCCAGCGCGGCGGTACGCCCACCCCGTTCGACCGCATCCTGGCCACCCGTTTCGGCGTGGCTGCGGTCGACCTGATCGCCGAGGGAGGATTCGGCAAGATGGTCTGCCTGCGCAATGAACGCATCGAAGCGGTAAACATCGCCGATGCCATTGGCCAATTGAAAACCGTGGACCCGCAAGGACAAATCGTGAACACCGCCCGCGCGATTGGAATCTGCTTCGGAGATTGAGGTCATTTCTAGATTTCCAATTAGTGGTTGCGTACTTCTCCGCGTCGTGTGCCGAGTTTTCGCGTGGTGCCGGAAGCCTCGTCCGGAGCGGGCTACGGACCAACTTGCGTGTCCATCCCACTCGTTTGGCTCGTCCCCGAACGAGGCGTCCGGGGGCTACATCATACACACACTCTCAGCGTTTTAAGATTTTCAGCTAACCCCTGCGCTATATTGTTTGGGACCCTTGTGAAAACTGGTTGGAGATTTCCGTGGCTGCTGCTCCCCATAACGCTGGCTCTACTGCTCCCCGGTTGCGGTCGCGGTCGAGGACGGGTGCAGGAGATCGCGTACGTCTCGGCACCGCAGGCTATTCTGCGCGACCATGTCTCCGCGGTCTTCAGCAAGACTGGCGTAGTGAAAAACGGTGATCGCGTCCAGATTCTCGAGCGTGAACGACGCTTTGCCCGCGTGCGCACGGCGAGCGGCGCGGAGGGTTGGATCGAGCAGCGCTCCCTGGTTCCGCAGTCGGTTTACGATGGATTTCAGAAGGTCGCCCATGAGGAGCAGAATGTCCCGGTTCAAGCCACTGGCACGACGCGCAACGGCACGAATATTCACCTCGACCCCGGCCGCGAAACCGAACATCTCTATCAGTTAAACCAGGGATCCAAAGTTTCCATTCTGAAGCGCGCCACGGCCGAGAAAACTGTACCGGGCATGGTGGTCAAGCCCCCGAGCGCACCCAGGAACGAATCATCCAAACCGGCAGTGCCTCTGGAAGATTGGTGGCTCATCCGCGATCCTGATGGGCGCGTCGGCTGGGTTCTCTCACGCATGGTGGATCTGGATGTTCCCCTCGAAATTGCGCAGTATGCCGAAGGCCAGCGTCCCGTGGCTTTCTTTGTGCTGAATCAGGTGGCTGACGGAGACAAGAAAGTTTCCCAGTATCTGGTGGTGCTTACCGAACCGAAGGATGGCCTACCCTTCGATTACAACCAGGTCCGTGTCTTCACCTGGAATGTGAAACGGCACCGCTATGAAACCGCATATCGCGAGCACAATCTGGACGGAGTACTTCCGGTAACGGTTTCGCAGGAGGATTTCGGCAAAGAGGGCATACTTCCAATATTCGTGCTGCAGGTGAAAGATGACAACGGCAATCTGAGCGAGCGGAAGTACAAGATGAACACGCCCATAGTGCGCCGCGTCCTGGCGCCCGGAGAAGCAAAAGTAGCCGCGGCGCCGAGAAAAAAGATTCGGCGTCATTAGGACCTACGAGTAGAACTCAGCAACACTCTCGACCACGCATCTCTGCTCTGCTTCCGTCAGTTCCGGAAACATCGGGAGCGCGAGCACTTCCTCCGCAGCGTGTTCTGATTCTGGCAAGTCTCCTGCGTTATAGCCCAGGTAATTGAAGCAAGGCTGCAGGTGCAGCGGGATGGGATAGTAAACTTCCGTTCCGATTTTTCTTTCGCCAAGAAACTTTCTGAGTTCATCGCGGCGGTGAACCCGAATCACATACTGATGAAAGACGTGGTATGCGTGCGGAGAAATCTGCAGCGGTCTGACCTCGGCATCGCCCTTCTTTGATACCAGCCCCGCGTCGGCCAACAGACGATCGTAGGTTGTCGCACGTTGCCTGCGTTGTTGATTCCAGGTTTCGATGTGCGGCAGCTTTACGCGAAGGATAGCCGCCTGGATCGCATCCATGCGGCAGTTCCAGCCGATTTCCTCGTGATGGTAACGGCGTAGGCTGCCGTGATTGCGCAGCTTCCGCATATGCTCGGCCAAATTCAAATCGCGAGTGGTTACCAGTCCGGCGTCACCGTAGGCGCTCAGGTTCTTGGTCGGATAAAAACTGAACGCCGCAACCTCGCCGAACGATCCGGCACTTCGGCGTCGCCATTTCGCGCCGATGGCTTGGGCCGCATCCTCGATCACGGACGCATGGAATTCTTCGGCGATTTGCTGCAACCGATCCATGTCGGCACACTGCCCATAAAGATGCACCGGCATCAGGGCCCGGATTTTGTACGAACCGCCCGCACGAAGCCGCGCCTTCACGAGACTTGGGTCCAGATTGAGCGTCGTTGGATCCACGTCCACTAAGACTGGCCGGGCCCCGGCGCGCACGATGGCGCTAGTGGAAGCAAAGAAACTGAAGGCAGTAGTGATGACGGCATCGCCGGGCTGAATGCCGGCGGCCAGCAATGCGAGCCATAGCGCGTCGGTGCCGGAGGCGCATCCCACGGCCGCGCTGGCGCCAGTGAAGGCTGCGACTTCGTGCTCCAAAGCTTCGACCTCCGCGCCCAACACGAATTGCTGAGTGGCGCAGACTCGCTCCACCGCGGCCAACACTTCTTCGCGAATCTGCTGGTATTGACGCTGCAGATCGAGCAACGGGATAGGATCATACTTTCTCGCCGGGGAATGGGATGTGCGCCGTTTTGCCGTAGAGGACTGAGTCACTGGAAACACGATTCTAACATCCAGTCCTATATCCCCCAGACCGCAAACTTAGCCGGTTAACGGCTTTCGTGGATGCGCGGCAACAGCGGAAGCGGGGAATTGTCGTCGAGAGCGTCTCGCCATTGACCGAGTGATTGAAGCAAGGATACCAATTGGATTTGCCCAAAGCTTCCTGCCGGCTCAGCAAGATTTTTTATGGCGCGTTCCAGCACCGATTGCATACCCACTCGGTTGCCCGTGGAATAGTGGTGGAAGGCGACGGCAACCTGAATCAGTCCTTGAAGAAACTTTTTGTTTTCCGGTGGTGCGGCGCGCCAGACATCTTCGAGGGCTTCATGGGCGTCGAAAAACTTGGCGTTGTTGAACAGGCTAATTCCGCGCAGGTACTGATCGGGATCCACTCTTTCATTTTGGCACAGTTCGGCACACGAAGAAGTAGCAAGCTACTTCTGGACAGCATGCTGGCGCGACATAATGGGCAATCGAGCGCCTACCGGCCGAAAATCACGTAGTGATAACTGGTAGCCATGAAAAACAGCAGGGGCACTGAGAGAAAAAAATTCGTTCGTGACGCCAAGAATGCCTGACGCGCCAGAACAGCGGCATTAGCTGGTGGAGTCCCAGCGAGAGTCCCCCTAATAATCTTCTTTTGGTTGGGCCAGATAATTCCCCAGACGTTAAACAACATAATGATGCCGAAGCCACCCCCGACCCCGATGGAGAGCACATGATTGTCATCCTGACCCACGGGCGTGTAGTTCACGAAGAGCCAACCAGCGAAGATGGCGACTACAGCGGTGATTGCGCCTAAAACATATCCGCTTGGCACCTTCTTGATAACGGCAAAAAGAATTCCCCAAGCCACAATCCAGACGAGCCAGAACAAGCCAATCGTGCTCAAGGGGCTGACGCCCATGCGCACGGCGTCGGGCCCAACATAAATTTGTCCCCAGTACCAAAAACCCAGGAAAACCGTGAGCAGCGCGCTCCAGCGGAACCAATTCAGAGCGGGCAGGGTCAGATACTGAAACACCTTGGGCTTCATGGCAGCGTCGACCTGCTTCATGAAAGGCACGTTGACCAGATTGAAAAAGTAAAGTAACCCGACCCACGTGATACCGGCAATGATGTGAAACCAGCGCAGAATGAGCGCCAGGGCTTCTGAGCCAGTGTGGGTGGGCATCACCCATAAAGCTGCGAAAGCAATCAGATGTTGCATCGACATTCCTCCGCCTGCAGTGAAATGCGAGGGGCCGGAGCCGGGGCCGGATGCACACACCGCAAATCTCCACGCGTATCGGCTCGACCAGTAAATCCCAGTTTACGCGGAGGAATCGTTGCATTTTGTTGCGCCCATGTCAACCGGCGCGGCGAAACAGACGGAAGGGAATCGCCTGCTTGAAAAGTAGGGAGCGAAACCGTATTGTACGGAGTGTTGCTTTGGGTGCGCCGGCGGAGCGGATGGGCGCTCGTGCATCCCGGGCTTTCCCCCCTGTTCCTCAGAGCCGTGTTGGCTGCGGCCCGGAGGAGCTGACCCTGTGCAAGTCCAGAAAGCTTTCGCGGTTAAGAAAGCTAAGGAGATCGGCATGGAAAATAAGCCGGCGCAGAACATTCAGGATACCTTCCTCAACACCGCCCGCAAAGAACGACTGAATATCACCATCTACCTCTTGAGCGGCGTCAAGCTGACCGGGCGCATCCGTTCGTTTGACAAGTATTCGGTCGTGCTCGAGACCAACAATCAGGAACAGTTAATCTTCAAACATGCGATTTCGACGGTCGCGATGGGAAGGGTCGCCCATAGCCACGGTGAAAAGCCCACCGTGGTTCCGCCTCCGAGCTCAGCTGGCGAGCCCGGATCGGCGCCTAGCGCGTCCGGTACGGACGGATAAGGCAGTTCATCTTTGAGTAGTTCAGAGTTCAGAGAGTCAGGCAAAGCAGAGCGCGGACGGCGTGCCTTGATTTCGACCGCTGCCGATCGCACTCCGACGGAACGTGCCTTCCTGGTCGGGATCGACTACCGCGCACGTTCGCGTGCGGGCACGCTCGCCAAGAGCACGAAGGGTTCGCTCACCGCTGGCGCGCAGTCGGCGCGAGAAAGCGCTACCAGTGTGCCCGGAGGCTCGAAGGCGCCTCGCATCCCCGAGTTCAGCGCGGAAGAATCGTTGGACGAGTTGCGCTCTCTGGCCGCCAGCGCCGGTGCGCAAATTGCCGGCGAGTTCCTGCAACACCGCGACAAACCCGACCCGGCCACCCTGATTGGGAAGGGCAAGCTGGAAGAGATCGCGGCGGCGGCCGCCTCGGTTTCCGCAGATCTACTTTTGTTCGATCACGACCTTACCGCATCTCAGCAGCGCAATATCGAAAAAGTCGTCAACACGCGGGTGATCGACCGCACCCAACTCATCCTCGACATTTTTGCCAAGCACGCTCGCACCCGTGAAGGCCAATTGCAGGTGGAACTGGCACAGCTCGAGTACATGCTGCCGCGGCTGGGAGGGCGAGGAATAGAGATGTCCCAATTAGGTGGCGGCATCGGCACGCGCGGTCCGGGCGAAACCCAGCTCGAAACGGACCGCCGGAAAATCTATCGCCGAATTCGTCACGTTAAAGAGCAAATTGAAAGCGTCCGGCGCATTCGTACGCAACAGCGGCAGCGGCGCGAATCGGTTCCCGTGGCGCTGGTCGCCCTGGTGGGCTACACCAACGCGGGGAAGTCCACATTATTCAATGCGCTGACTCAGGCTACCGTGCTCGAATCTCCGAAAATGTTCGCGACTTTGGATCCGACGATTCGAGGAATTACGCTGCCCTCGCGCCGTCAGGTGCTACTCTCCGACACCGTAGGATTTATCCGCAACTTGCCGCACACCTTGGTTTCCGCCTTTCGAGCGACCCTGGAAGAGGTGCAGCGCGCGGAACTCATTTTGCAGGTTTCCGATGCCAGCAGCCCGCTCTCCGCCGAGCAGGACGCGCAGGTGGAAAAGGTGCTGAAGGAACTGGAAACGGATGCGAAACCGCGCCTGCGCGTGATGAACAAGATTGACCTGCTCCCTCCTCGGCAGCGCGACAGCCTTCGCGATGACAGCAAAACCATTCACGTCTCAGCCGCTAAGGGCATCGGAATGAGCACGCTTCTAGACCGGATTGACCAGATGCTCCAGGGAGACGCCGTGAGCCGAATCCACTTGCGCGTGCCGCAAAAAGAAGGAAAGACACTGGCGATGATCGAGGCGCGAGCCCGGATTTATTCACGCAAATACAAAGATGGGATAGTGGAATTGGAAGTCGAAGCGCCGGAGTCGGTGGTTAGACGAATAAGGGAGTTCGTCGTGGCGTAGGATCGGCCGCCGGGTTAACGGCTGACGGCGAAAATTTAAATCGGCCGGCAACCGAGAACGTCCACGGCTTTGGGTCGCTTCGGGTCTCACAGAAAACGTGGACCCGCGCCTCCAAGAATTGAAACTCGCGGGTCCAGGGTGAAAGTATCGACATTGTTGCTTACGGCGTCATTGCGGGGGTAAGCCTGCGTTCAAGCTGTACACCGCGCCATCGCCGAAATGACCTGCGGAGACCTTACCGAACATGGTTGTCGTGCCCCACAGAGTGCCGTCTTTGACTTGGAGAAGCGCGGCCGGAAGTGCGCCAACCGCGCCATTGATGCTGAAGGGTTTGAGAGTCTTAAGCACTGTACCCGTCGACAGCGAAAGGGCGATCAAGTCCCCGTTCGAGTTGTTGGCTAATTGCTCGGCGACCCAGAGGTTGCCATCACTGGCTAGCAACAGGCCGCTTGGAGCACCGCCGCTGAAAGTGGTGTTGTACCGTGGAAACAATTTCAGGTTAGTGCCGTCCAGATTAAGTTCAAACAGCCCTGAGCCACCGATCTCATAGATAGAGTACAGACCGTAAATCTTTCGGTTGGATATGACCATCCTGCTGGTGGGCGCAGATGGGTCAAGCCCGAACAACGGAAACGTCGTTCCAGGAATCAACTGGAAGTCTCCGGTCGCCGGAGTGTAGTGGAATAGGGCCGTGGAGAATCCATAAAAGCTTCCGTCTGGAGCCAGTGTCAGCGAAATGGGAGCCGCACCGTCAGTGCTTCCGTTGAAGTTGAAAACAACTTCGTAGGCTCCAGTGGCCGGAACTACACGGAAGATGGTGCCGCACCCTCCCGAACAGTTGCCAGTTCCGCCAGCCACCGTCAGTCCGTAAAGGTTGCCGTCCTTCCCCGCCACCATCTTTTCTCCGTTGTAGCCGTCAGCACAGTTCGTGGCTGAACAGAACTGGTGGATGACCTGGAACTTTCCTTTCTTGCTGACGCGGTACACCACGCCGTGTCCGGAAACACCGCCAGCGAAGGTCTCTCCGTAGAGATTTCCGTCGGAACCTTCAGTAAGCGGTCCCGGGTTATTGCCATTGGGGTAGTTCTTGTCAGTGCCCCGGACGAACGTGTGCAGCACGGTGAACGTTCCGCTGGGTGTAAGCGAAAAAACGGTTCCACCGCCGCTTGGCCCGGAAAGGTTTTGCTCGCTTGATACCAAGGCAGTACCGTAGAAGTTGCCGTCCGAGCCTTGAATGAGAAAGTTGGGCTCGCCTCCTTGGGGGCAAGGACCAATCCGCTGAGATTTGTTGCCCGAGCAGGCGAAAGTTTTGACTGCAACAGCTTGTGGAGTCGTAGCGTACGCGGCCGCGGAGGCAAGCAGCAGCGCGAGACAAAGAGCAATGGAAAAATTTCTGGACATTGAAGTGCCTTCCTATTTACTTTGTTGTTTTTTGAAGCTGTCCGCCACAAAATCGTGAGCATCAGCTTGCCAAACTTATATTCCGCACCCGGATCGCGGTTGTCGGCTGGCTGTAAGAAGTGTGTAAAGAATTGGAGACCGGCAAGAGACTTGATTGTGAACAGACGTCTGGTTTTCCCGTTTTCCTACCTTCGTAGGAACGGCTGGACGGCCGGAAACAACTGCAGGCGGCTGTGGAAGGGCTTCAGTCGTCCGGCAATCACGGCAACCGCTCTCAGCCCGAAAGGCTAAATGGCTCAAAATTGTCGGCGCTAGATATTTAAATGGGCCGGCAACCAAGAAGCGGTGACAGTCCTTGGCTATCGGCCCACTCGATCCTGAATTGGATCGGAGGTGATACTTCTATGCTAGACCCGCCGTCCCAGAAGTCAAGCATTCTTTCCTTAATTCCCTCGAAAAAGCTTGACAATTGTCTAAAAATACGTTTTATCGAGCGGGCTTGTCTCGTTCTAGGACAGCCGCTGCGTTGACACTAAGCCTTGCAGGATGTTAGGTTTGATGGTTTCTTAAAGCCCTCTTTCGCTTTTGATTTTTGTCAAACACAAGACTTTTATCAAACTCAAGACATGGACGAGACACTCAAACAAGTAGGGGAATTACTGCTCGGATCCATACCGACCATTGTCTTCCTGGTTCTCCTTTATGGCATCTACACCGCGCTGGTTCACAAGCCATTGGTGAAGGTGCTGGCCGAGCGGCGGGAGAAGACCGAAGGAGCGGTCGAGAAGGCGCGTGCCGACATTGCCGCCGCCGAGGCCCGCACCGCCGAATACGAGCAGCGTCTGCGCGAAGCGCGCATGGCGGCTTTCAAGCATCAGGAAGCGCTTCGTCAGCAAGCGTTGCAGGGACGAGCCGAGGCGCTAGCGGAAGCGCGGAACCGAGCGCAGGTCCAAATCGAACAGGCGCGAGCAGCCATCGAGAAGGATAAAGCTGCTGCTCAAGCAGGTCTGGAGGCGGAAAGCGGGAAACTGGCCGCCGAAATCATCCGAATTGTTTTGCAGCCGGCACCCACGCACGCGCCGGCGAGTGGTGGCCAATGAGACCAGCGCAGATTCATCGAAGTCTGAAGACCGCCGGGGCCAGGTCGAAGGTCCTGTTGCCTTTTGCCCTTGCCATACTCCTGCTACTGACTTGGTTCGCGCTTGCGGGACGCGCTGCGACGCAGGCGCCATCCTCCTCTCCGACGTCCCCTCAACAGCCAAGGCATTCCTCTGGACAGCATTCGCTGAGCCAGCAACTGGCAAGAGAAACGCGTGAGGCGGCCGGCGAGGACGATCAATCGCAATTTAAGCAATCGTCCTCAGTCGTTTGGGTGGCCGAGGTTACTGGGATGAGTTTGGAGCACGCGTACTTGCTGTGCGTGCTGTTGAACTTTGTGGTGATTGCCGCTGCGATCTTCTGGTTCTCGAAGAAGAATCTTCCCGGGCTGTTCCGCAATCGCACCGCTTCCATTCAGAAGGCGATGGAAGAGGCGCGCAAAGCCAGTGAAGACGCCAACCGGCGCCTCGCGGAAATTGAAGCACGGCTCTCCAAGCTTGGTGTGGAGATCGGTGAAATGCGCGCCGCCGCGGAGAAGGAAGCCGCCGCCGAAGAACAGAGAATTAAAGATGCCGCCGAGGAAGATGCACGCAAGATTGTGGAGTCCGCAGAACGGGAAATCGCAGCGGCGGTCAAAGCGGCGCGGCGCGACTTGACCGCCTACGCGGCCGATCTTGCAGTCTCGCTGGCGAAAAAACAGATTCATGTCGATACCGCTACCGATCAAGCTTTGTTGCGCAGCTTTACTCAACAATTGTCCGCCAATGGCGGCGAGACGCAGAAAGGTGGACGCTAACGCATGGCTTCGGTGACCAACACCTACGCCCGTGCCTTCGCCGACGCTGTCTTCAGCGGTCATCATGATTCGGACAAGATCCTGCGGGAAGCGCAAGCTGTGGCTGAACTGGTTGCGGGAAGCAAGGAACTGCGGGCTGTTTGGGAGGCTCCGTCAATTACAGCGGTGCAGAAGCGGGCGGTGCTCGATGCGATCGTCACACGCCAGGGAATCTCCCGGACGGTACGAAATTTCGTCGCCGTGCTGATCGATCATCGGCGTATAAACTTTCTGGATCCGATTGTGAAACAGTTCGAACTGGAACTAAATCAGCGCCTGGGGTTCATCGAAGCGGAAATCACCAGCGCTCACGAACTCAACCAAACCGACCGGAGTACTCTCGAAGCCCGGATGGAACAGTTGACTGGGAAAAAAGTGCGCGCACGCTACGGTCTCGATGAGTCCATACTCGGAGGAGCCGTCGTGAAGATCGGCAGCACCATTTATGACGGTTCGGTGAAGGGACAGTTGGAAAGGATACAACAAGCTATTAGCTTCTAGCTGCTAGCTTCTGGCTTCGAGCAGTAGAGCCTAGTTGGAAAGCAGATTGTGGAAACAAGTCGGCACGGGACGCGAAGATAAGCCAGGAACTGGGAACCAGGAGCTAGACGCTGACCTTATGGCACAAATCAAAGCAGACGAGATCACACAGCTGATCAGGCAACAAATCGAAAACTACGAATCCAAGATCGCGGTCGACGAAGTCGGCACAGTCGTCACCCTGGGAGACGGAATTGCCCGCGTGTATGGCCTCGACAAAGTCATGGCTGGAGAACTGCTTTCCTTCCCTCACGACGTGGCCGGCATCGCCATGAACCTGGAAGAAGACCAGGTCGGCGTCGTCCTTCTCGGCGAATACACTGAGATCAAAGAGGGCGACGAGGTCAAGCGAACGGGACGCATTATGAGCGTGCCCGTCGGAGACGCCTTGATCGGTCGGGTGGTGAATTCGCTGGGTCAGCCCATCGACGATAAGGGGCCTATCGCCACTGACCAGTTCATCGCCCTGGAGCGACTGGCACCGGGTGTCATCGACCGGCAACCGGTGCGCGAGCCGATGGCCACTGGTCTTAAAGCCATCGACAGCATGATTCCGATTGGCCGAGGCCAGCGCGAGTTGATCATTGGCGACCGTCAGACCGGCAAAACCGCCGTCGCGCTCGACACCATCATCAACAACAAGGGAAACAATCTGATTTGTATTTACAACGCGGTTGGACAAAAACGGTCTTCAATCGCGCAGGTGGTGAAGATTCTGACCGACTACGGGGCAATGGATTACACCATTGTCGTAGCGGCGTCCGCTTCCGAGCCCGCGCCGATGCAGTACATCTCGCCCTATGCGGCGTGTGCGATGGGCGAGTATTTTCGCGATAACGGCAACCACGCGCTGGTTATTTACGACGACCTTTCCAAGCACGCGGCTTCGTACCGCGAAATCTCGTTGCTGTTGCGGCGTCCGCCAGGCCGCGAAGCATATCCCGGCGATGTTTTTTATCTTCACTCTCGTTTGCTGGAGCGCGCGTCGAAACTGAGCGACAAGAAAGGCGGCGGCTCGCTGACCGCGTTGCCAATTATTGAAACTCAGGCAGGCGACGTTTCTGCCTACATTCCAACCAATGTGATTTCGATTACCGATGGCCAGATCTTTCTGGAAACCGATCTGTTCAATAGCGGCGTGCGGCCGGCTGTGAACGTCGGCATCTCGGTGAGCCGCGTGGGCGGCAGCGCGCAGATCAAAGCCATGCGGCAGGTGGCTGGAAGCATGAAGCTTGATCTCGCGCAATATCGGGAACTAGCGGCCTTCGCCCAGTTTGGCAGCGACCTCGACAAAGCGACCCAGAACCAGCTCAACCGAGGACAGCGTCTAGTCGAAGTCCTCAAGCAAAAGCAATTCTCACCATTGCCGTTCTCCAAACAGATTCTGATCATCTATGCCGGCACGAACGGTTTTCTCGACGATCTTCCGGTAGATCAGGTGCCGGACTTCGAAACCGAGCTATACAAATATGTGGACGCAACCAATCCCCAAATTCTACGGACCATCATGGAGAAAAAGATTCTCGATGACAACTTGAAAGCTGAGATGAGCAAAACCATCAAAGAGTGCAAAGAGACGTTCCTAACAGAAAGGCAAGCAGTAGCGAAGTAAGCTGCTAGCTTCTTCTAAAAGCTAGCAGCCAGAAGCGAACGACCAGCGACCGAAAAATGGCCAACATTCTCGACATTCGGCGTCGTATCCGCAGCGTGACCAACACGCGGCAGATCACGAAGGCCATGAAGATGGTCTCAGCCGCGAAGCTGCGTCGAGCTCAGGACCGTGCCTTAGCCGCACGCCCATACGCGCAGATGCTGACCAACGTGCTGAAGTCGCTGGTGTCGCGAGCCGAAATCTATGATCCCGATACGGGCGAGCCGAAGCATCCCCTGTTAGCGCAGCGTCCGGAAAATAACATCCTGTTGATCGTGGTCACGGGGGACAAAGGTCTTGCTGGCGCTTTCAATACGAACATACTAAAAGCGGCGTCGCGCTTCCTGGAATCGAAGGCCGGCAAGAACGTTGAAATCGAAGCCATCGGGCGAAAAGGTCGCGACTTCCTGCGCCGCCGATACGCGGTTGCTGCTCCGAGAACCGGCAGATCCGAGGAATCTCCGCGCATCACGCTGGTGGGCGAGCACGTAGGAGTGCTCGGCAAAGTGGATTATGCGATGGTCTCCGAGATGGCGGGGCGCGCAGTCGATCGCTATACCAAAGAAGAAATTGATTCGGTTTATGTGCTCTTTAATGAATTCAAGTCGGTGATCTCGCAGCGGCTGATCGTGGAAAAGGTATTGCCCATCGAACAGGTCGGCGAAACCAGCGTGGCACAAGCCGAGGAGATGAGCCAGAAAGAAAAGGAGCGCGCGGTTGAAGCTGCCAAGGAAGCTGGCGTCGGCCTTCGACGACCCGATACGCGAGAAATAGATGCAGCAGCCGCAAAGTTTGCCACGGCTCCAGTGGATTACATCTACGAGCAGCCTCCCGAGGAATTGTTTCGGTCATTGTTGCCAAAATACGTAGTGATACAAATATTTCGCGCGCTGCTGGAATCAGTGGCAGCGGAACACGCGGCGCGCATGACTGCGATGGACGCGGCCACAAGCAACGCAACCGACATGATCGATTCGCTGACCTTGGCCATGAACCGCGCCCGTCAAGCGAAGATTACGAAGGAAATTATCGAGATTGTAAGCGGAGCCGCCGCAGCAGGCTAACTGTAGAGACGTAGCGAGCTACGTCTCGTTGTGACGGCCGAGACGTAGCAACCTACGTTTCTACGGAAGTCAGAAGGAAGAATGGAACTATGCCAGAAAACATTGGACACGTGATTCAAGTCGCCGGCCCCGCCGTTGACGTGCAGTTTAGCGAAGCCACCATGCCGCCGATTTATGAGGCGCTTCGCATTGTGAGCGACGGATTCACCGTTCCCTTCCCGATCAAGGTGATTGTCGAGGTGCAACAGCACCTGGGCGAAGGCCGCGTCCGCTGCGTCGCCATGGAAGCAACCGAAGGCATGGTGCGCGGCATGAAAGCTATTGACCAGGGGGGACCGATTTCCGTGCCCGTGGGCCGCGGCACACTCGGGCGCGTGATGAACGTGATCGGCGAACCGGTGGACCAACTCGGCCCTATCGCGCACACTCAGACCATGCCAATTCATCGACCCGCGCCCCTTTTCGACGAACAGGCGACGACGGCCGAGATGTTTGAAACGGGCGTCAAGGTCATCGATCTCATTCAGCCATTCTTGAAAGGCGGCAAGATCGGGTTGTTCGGCGGTGCGGGTGTGGGCAAAACGGTCGTGATTATGGAGCTCATCAATAACGTTGCCAAACAGCACGGAGGATTCTCCGTGTTCGCCGGCGTCGGCGAACGCACGCGCGAAGGCAACGACCTCTGGCTGGAGATGACCGAGTCCGGTGTCATCAAGCCCGGCGATCCCGAACACTCCAAGGCCGCACTCATCTATGGCCAGATGACCGAGCCGCCCGGAGCTCGTTTGCGTGTAGCTCTGACAGGGCTGACGGTCGCCGAATATTTCCGCGACATCGAAGGCTCCGACACATTGTTATTCATCGATAACATCTTCCGCTTCACCCAGGCAGGCTCCGAAGTTTCAGCTCTGCTGGGCCGCATGCCGAGCGCCGTGGGCTACCAGCCTAATCTCGCCACGGAGATGGGTGAACTGCAGGAGAGAATTACTTCCACCAAGAAAGGGTCGGTTACGTCCGTGCAGGCGATCTACGTCCCAGCCGACGACTTAACCGATCCGGCGCCAGCTACGACGTTTGCCCACCTGGACGCAACCACTGTTCTTTCGCGCGCGCTGACCGAGATTGGAATTTATCCGGCCGTCGACCCGCTGGCTTCGACATCGCGAATTCTCGATCCTCGCATCGTGGGCCAGGAACATTACGACGTGGCGCAGGCGGTCAAGAAAACTCTGCAAAGCTACAAAGACCTGCAGGACATCATCGCAATTCTTGGCATCGACGAACTCAGCGAAGATCAGAAGGTAACGGTGGCGCGAGCCCGCAAGATCCAACGCTTCCTTTCGCAGCCATTCCACGTGGCCGAACAGTTTACCGGCGCACCCGGCCGCTACGTGAAAGTCGCCGAAACAGTAAAAGGCTTCAAGGAAATCAACGAAGGCAAATACGACGATATCCCCGAGCAGGCCTTTTATATGAAGGGCCAGATCAACGAAGTGCTGGAAGCGGCAGAGAAATTGAAAGCAGTAGCGTAGAAGCGGTCGTTGGCTGTTGGTCGTCGGTCGTTGGCAAGACCGGACCAAGGACCAACGACCGACGACCCACGGACCAACGACGGTTCTTATGGCCGACACTTTCCAACTCGAAATCGTCACTCCGGAGAAGATGGTTGTCCGCGACGTGGCGGAGGAGATGCAGATTCCCGGCAAGGACGGGTATCTGGGCATCCTGCCGGGGCACGCGCCGCTGATCACCGAACTCGCGGTTGGAGAAATCACCTACCGCAAGGACAACGACACTCACCACCTGTCGGTGGCTTGGGGATTCGCGGAGGTCCTGCCGGACAAGGTGACCATCTTAGCGGAAACCGCGGAGCGCGCCGAAGAGATCGACGCAAAACGCGCCCAAGAAGCCAAACAACGCGCGGAGTCGCAACTTGCCACTAGCAAAACTGAGGAAGATTTCCAGAGGACCGCGGGCGACCTGAAACGCGCAGACACCCGCCTGGAAGTGGCCAACAAGAAGAAGTAGACGGTCCGCCTCTCTTGACGTACCCTCACTCAAAACTCCGACCCACTGAACCCATCATGAATCTCGATAAGTCCCATAAATAATTTCAATTTCCGCAAACCAATTCCCGGAGGTAGAGTGATGCAAATCTCGGTTCGGGAGAGCGCAGATGTCTATCGGAAAGATGCGTTTTGCCTGTCTCAGCCTCGTGTTGCTCGCTTCGCTAACGCCGCTTGTGCTGGGTCAAGCAACGGGCTCCGGCAACCCGTCGGAAACTGCACAACTCGCAAAATTGGAGCAGCAAATCGCTGACGCCAAGGGCTCCGCCGACAACGCATGGATGCTGACTAGCTCCGCGCTGGTCCTCATGATGACGGGCCCAGGTCTGGCTTTGTTTTACGGCGGCCTGGTTCGAAAGAAGAACGTCCTGAACACCATGATGCAAAGTTTCGCGATGATGGCCATCATCACGGTGTTGTGGGCGCTAATTGGCTACAGCTTATCCTTTGGTAGCGGCGGCAGTTTCATCGGCCATTTGCACAACGTATTCCTGCGCGGCGTAGGGGCGCGACCCGACGCGGACTACGCTGCCACCATTCCGCAGCAGACCTTCATGATTTATCAGCTGATGTTTGCCATAATCACGCCCGCGCTCATCACCGGCGCTTTCGCGGAACGGATGAAGTTCAGCTCCATGGCCCTCTTTATGGTTTTGTGGTCCGTGTTGGTCTACGACCCCATGGCACACATGGTTTGGGGCAAGGGCGGGCTTCTGAATGCTGCTCTCGGCGGACGTTTCCCCACGCTCGATTTCGCCGGCGGAACCGTCGTGCACATCACATCAGGAGTCTCGGCTTTGGTTTGCGCTCTATATCTAGGCCGTCGGGTCGGCTATCCGAAAGAGCCGATGCCACCGCATAGCGTTGTTCTCAGTTTCATCGGAGCATGCTTGTTGTGGGTGGGGTGGTTTGGCTTCAACGCGGGCAGTGCTCTGGGTTCAAATAGTTTAGCAACCAGTGCTTTTGTGGCTACGCATTTCGCCGCCGCGGCTGCGGTTCTGGGTTGGAGCGGCGCCGAGTGGCTGCGCAACGGAAAGCCAAGCGCCTTAGGCGCGATTTCGGGAGCCGTCGCCGGATTAGTAGCGATTACTCCGGCCGCTGGTTTTGTCGGGCCCATGCCAGCTCTGGCGATTGGACTCCTTGCCGGCGTAACCTGCTTCCACATGGTGGCAACGGTCAAGGTGCGGTTTAGCTACGATGATTCTTTGGACGCTTTCGGGGTGCACGGCGCTGGGGGCACGCTGGGAGCAATCTTGACGGGAGTATTCGCATCCAGCGCGATCAATCCGATCTTCAAGGGTGCGCAAGGGAATCCGTTGCCTTCGGGTCTGCTCGAGGGTCATCCTCATCAGTTGATCGACCAACTGGTAGGCGTGGGAGTGGCTTGGGCGCTCGCGATTGTAGGCACTCTGGTCGCGCTCAAGATCGTTGATACAACCATCGGACTCAGGGTGGAAGAAGAAGAGGAAGTCCAGGGACTGGATCTTTCCCAGCACGGCGAAGAAGGCTACCAGTGGGATGTCCCAGCCTACGACGCCACTGGCGACTAGAGCCACCAGCACACAGAATTTCTAGTTTTCTGTGTCTCTGTGATTCTGTCGTGAAGATACGCAAGAACCGGATAGCCCGACGTCTCCGCTGTCCTTACACTGGATCGAGTCGCCCAAAAGCTCGCGACAAAGATCCTGTGGATATCACCATTCCGCAAAGACTGGCTGATTTGGATTGGGCCGCGATTCGAGAATCGCTGTGGCAGCAAGGCTACGCTCTGACTCCGGCTTTCCTTACACCCTCCGAATGCACAGCCCTCGTGAATCTGTATTCCTCCGAGGAGCCATTCCGCAGTCATATCATCATGTCGCGCTACCGCTTTGGCCGCGGGGATTACAAGTACTTTGACTATCCCTTGCCCGCCATCGTCCAGCAGTTGCGGGAGCACAGCTATCCTCATTTAGTTTCGCTAGCCAATGAGTGGAACCAGGCCCTCGGATTATCCGAGACTTTTCCCGAGAGCCATGCCAGCTTTCTCGACACCTGCGCGAAAAATGCACAAACGCGAGCGACTCCTTTACTGCTGCACTATGAAAGCGGCGATTTCAATTGTCTCCACCAGGATGTATATGGGGCGATCGCCTTCCCTTTACAGTTGACGTACTTTCTTAGTCAACCCGGCGCCGACTATGAAGGCGGTGAATTCGTGATTGTGGAACAACAGCCTCGGGCCCAGTCGAAAGCTGAAGTCATTACCGCCCAACAGGGGCAAGCCCTGATTTTTGCTACCAGGTATCGTCCAGCAAAAGGCAACCGCGGATTTTACCGAGCCAGTTTGCGTCACGGCGTGAGCCGGTTGAAACAAGGTGTTCGCTATACCTTGGGCGTCATCTACCACGACAGCCAGTAGTCGGCTTTTGTCCGGATTCGCGGATCAAGCTGGACTGGCACTCCCGTGCCAGCACACTGCACAGCCGGGCCATTACGAACGGACCTCATTCAGGGATAAATTTATTCCAACAGGCGACAAGGGCAGCGGTGACAAGGCTCTTCGAGTGTCTTGGCTCTTGCCGCCTGTCCAAGATTTCTTATGGCTCAAAAGGTTATCCGCTGTCCCTATTGCGTGCTCGGCGTGCAGTTCAGGCCCATGGAGCGCCGTCTGGACGGACGGTTCGTGTGCGAACAGTGTGGCCACGTGTCTCTCCCAGATAGCACCAATTTCAAATGCACCTGCTATCGATGCGGAAAGTTGGATTCATCGCGAATCCAGAGGGACGTAAGTCCCGTCCTCAAAATCAAGCCCGCGGCTAATCAATAGAGCCCTCATTCTCGAGCCGCAGCTTATAGATCGGTTCGCATTTCATCCATTTGCCTTGGCGACCAGCAAAATTGCGAAGCAATAGAAAACAAACATGAGGCCAAGGTACAGCTTGGCGCGATTTCCGGCGCCTCCGAATTCTTTCCACGCCAGCACCCCCCAAAGCGCAGCCACCATCGGCGCGGACTGCCCAATCGCATAGGAAATCGCCACCCCCGTGAAGTTCGCCGCCACCAGATTAAAAACCATCCCCGTGCCCCAGATCACGCCGCCGAGCATTCCGAACATGTGTCCGGAAGCGGGGCCTCGAAAATAACCGCTGAAATTCACCGGCTCTCCAACCAGCGGCCGCTTCATGAAATAAACATTCCAGACGGAGCAAGAGAGCAGCGCGCCAAGAGTCAGAAACACGGCAATGCTATACGGGCCTAGAGTATTGCCCTGAGTCATGGCATGGGCCACAAAGGGGGCCCAGAGTCCCATCAAAACTCCAGAAACGATGCAGACGATAATGCTTTTTTTCGAGGTGGCTCGGCCCGCGCTGGCCAGACTCCCGTAGGCTTTGCCGTCCATGATCACAGCGATGACCGCGCAGATGACTCCAGCGGCAAGTAACGCACCATCGCCCTTGGGCTGCAGGATATAACTCAAAACCACGCCGACGACAAGAGCAATGCCGATGGCCACCGGGAAGGCAATGGCCAGACCCGCCATATCAATCGCGGCCACCAGCAAGAGGTTGGCCAGATTGAATATGGCTCCGCCCACCATGGCGGAAACGATATTAGAAGCATCGGCGGAACGAACATTGTTGGGGAAACTGTTGGCGTCATTCGACGTGCTTCCCATGGTGAGGGCGAGAATCAGGGAAATGAGAAAGATGCCGACCGCATAGTCCCAATAGAAGAGCTCGAACCGATAATTCTTGACGCCCTTATAAGTGTTGGCCCACGAACCCCAACAGATGGCGCTAGTGATCATCATGACCAGCGCAATGCCCAGACTGTGTGGAGTAAACATCGTTTCTCGTTTCTTCCCGCGATTTGGCCACAAGAGACTAAAGCCGCAGGTTTTTGGCGACTTTAATTCGCGCAGCGTGGAGCGCCTGCGGAAAATCTCGTAGCACCGCGCACGGTTTCCGGCCGTGCCGTAAGTCGTCAGAAATTAATGGGCGGCGCGGCTGAAGTCGCACCTTTTCAAAACCTATATGCCGGCTCCGGGCTTGTCAGCACACTCCGAGCTCGTGCATTTCACAAAATTGTTCGCCCTATAACTTACTTACCGCGAATCCTCGAAACAAAAAGCTGCAGAAAGCGGTCCGCGTCCACATCCACGCACACTTTCGCATTGGGTGTGACCTTATCCACGCCCTCGATTATGTATCTGTCCCCGTGAAGTACGTTACGCTCGACTTCTCCGTGACGATTCCCCACCGTTTCCCCGCGCGCAAACTCTCCGCGAGTCTCGACGTCGACGTGCATCTCCTGCACTTTGACCAAAGTGGAGTCAATCGCCACGGCGACCGCGGATGGATCGTACATGGGTGATCCGGGAGAGCCAAATGTTGCCGAAAGGTTCACCAGAAATTTCAGAACCGAAACAATGAAATCATTGATCGGTCCATGAGTCTGTTCGAGTTCATCGAGGTATTTGTGGGTGAAGAGCGCCTTATCACCAACTTCAAGGCCGACCATCGTCAGCGGCCATCCCGCCTGAAAAACAATTTGCGCAGCCTCCGGATCGTTGTAAATGTTGGCTTCAGCCGCGGCAGTCACGTTGCCGCCGCTGATCGAACCGCCCATCAGAATCACTTCTTTCACTAGCGGAACGATGGAAGGATCTTTTTCCACTGCGAGCGCGATATTGGTGAGCGGCCCGACCGGAACCAGAGTGATTTCATGCGGAGAAGCATGCACCAGTTGAATAATGAGGTCGGGACCAAAGCGGGGATCGACTTTGCACTTACTCGCGGGCAATTCGACGTTGGCCAATCCATTCTTGCCATGCCAGAACTCGGCCGTGATCAGCTTCTGAAACAGAGGATGCTGCGCCCCCGCAGTCACCGGAATGTCGCACCGGTTCGCCAGCGAGACCATACGCAGCGCGTTCTCTAGACCCATGGCCGCCGTGACGTTTCCGGGCACAACGCTGACGGCGCGCACATCCAACTCCGGCGAGTTGAGCGCCAGCATCAGCGCCAGCGCGTCATCCGTACCTGGATCCGTGTCGATGATAATTTTCTTAGCCGCAAAGGCTGGCAGCGCTAGCCCCATTAAGAAGACTGCAAGAAGAGTAAAAACAGAGCGGACCGGACCGAAAAAGCTCGCGACTCTGGCGAATTGAAGATTTTTCATTGGTTCGCGAAAAGACTAGCGAAGCCTAGCGTCGAGACTTATCGGTGTCAAGACCAAAAGCGCAAATGTAGGCAAGGGCATCCGCGTCCGTGCGGTGTTCACCTGAAATTCGTAGGCAATCAGAATGTTATTGCCCTGCCTAAAGCAAATGGGCTCACTGTGAAACGGCTCCTTGATAACGTTGCGGCTCTTTTGTGCATTCTGCCGTACAATTACCTCGCAAACGTCACCTGGAGCTCCATTCCCGAATCGTAGGGCTCGGGGAGAACATCCAAAATGTCGGTGGAAAATAATAAGCGTTCTGGAATCACGGACAACCGCAATCTCCCTAGTGAAGACATTCCACAGCCTTCGTCGTTGGCGACACTGAATGGACGGCCGCTTCTGTCCAATCAAGGCATCCCCATCAATTTGGACTGGGTCAAGCAAGTTCGAGTGAATACCAGCGCGGTCGAGCGCCGGGCACAAACTCATGTCGCGCGCCGTACCGTGAAAAAAGACTGGCAAGCGGCATGGCTGCTGCGGGCCATTACGTGCATGGACCTCACGACCCTTTCGGGAGACGACACAGAAGAGCGCGTCCGCCGCTTGTGCGCCAAGGGCCGGCAACCGATTCAGCGCGAACTGGCCAAACAGTTGGGCATCGAAGACCCCAATATTCAGGTTGCCGCTATTTGCGTGTATCACCGATTCGTCGAAACAGCCCGAAGGGCGCTCGAAGGTAGCGGCGTCCGAGTGGCTGCCGTTTCCACCGGATTTCCCGCAGGACTCTCGCCACTGTCCGAGCGTATCGCTGAGATTCACCGCTCCGTCGAGGCAGGAGCACAGGAAATTGACGTTGTCATCACCCGGGCTCACGTTTTCGGCGGCAGGTGGCAAGAACTTTACGATGAAATCGCTGCCTTCAAACATGCCTGCGGCGCTGCGCACATGAAAGTAATTTTGGGAACTGGCGATCTACTCACTCTTCGCAACGTCGCTCGCGCCAGCTTCGTCGCCATGATGGCCGGCGCCGACTTCATCAAGACCTCGACGGGCAAAGAGCCGACCAATGCCACGCTGCCAGTGGGCTTCGTCATGACCCGCGCCATCCGCGAATACGCGCAGGAAACCGGCATGGCTGTTGGCTTCAAGGCTGCGGGAGGCATTCGGACTGCGAAGCAATCGATGGAATGGCTGGCCTTGATGAAAGAGGAACTTGGCCTTCCCTGGATGAAAGCAGAACTCTTTCGCTTCGGTGCTAGCGGGCTGTTAAATGACATCGAGCGGCAACTGGAGCATCATGCGACCGGGCGCTATTCGGCGGACTATCGCCATCCCATCGCGTGAGCACGATCTGTGGAGTTCCATCGGAATGCGGGAAAGGAGGCCTATGAGCGCCAGATATCGGTTATTCATGACCTCTGCGGAAGCCGCACTCCTCTTTACGGGAATGTCTTGGGCTTTTCTTTTCGCAATCCTGCGTCTCGTGCCCGAGGCGCCGACCTATCGAGTGATGCCCCTTGCCGCGGCGGTTGTTTTTCCGGACGCCGTGGCCACATGGTGGATCTTTAGAAGACTTCGATTGGATCGTGCTCGAGGCGATGCTCAGCGCGGTGCTATCGCCTTCGCGGTTTCTGCCCCGGTGACGCTAGCAGTGAGCTACCCGCTAAGTGAATTAGTTGGGGGCTACACTGATGGGATTCTAGGAGGCCACTTTATCCTTCCTGCTCTGGCGGGATTCATTGTTCTCCTTATGATTATTATTCCGGGCGCTGTTGTCGCATGGTCGTTACATCCGTCTGGCGGTGTTGGAGCGGTCGCCGAAAGTGATCAACCAAAATGAGCATCGCTGAAAAGTTCGTTGCTATGGAATACGGCCCGGCGCCGGAAGAAGCCAAGGAGGCGCTGACCTGGCTCGATCACCACGGGCGCCGCTTCGGCCATTTCATCAACGGCGCTTGGGCTGAACCTGCTGCCGAAGAATATTTCGATACCGCTGATCCATCGACCGGAGAAAAGCTCGCCACTGTGGCGCAAGGTTCAACCGCTGATGTCGACGCAGCGGTAAGAGCCGCGCGGGCTGCTCTTCCCAAGTGGCAGTCCCTTACTTCGCACCTACGGGCTCGCTATTTGTACGCCCTGGCGAGACAAGTGCAGAAGCACTCTCGCCGATTAGCCGTGCTCGAAACCATGGACACCGGGAAACCGATTCGCGAGAGCCGCGACCTTGATATTCCGCTGGTTGCGCGGCATTTCTATCATCACGCGGGTTGGGCGCAACTTCTGCAGCAGGAGTTTCCGGGGTACACAGCTTGTGGAGTCGTCGGACAGATCATTCCGTGGAATTTCCCTCTGCTGATGCTGGCCTGGAAGATCGCGCCTGCTCTGGCGACGGGCAACACCGTCGTGCTGAAACCCGCAGAATTCACGCCGTTGACTGCGCTTGCATTTGCCGAGATCTGCCAAGAGATTGGCCTTCCCGTGGGCGTGGTGAACATCGTAACTGGCGACGGTTCCACGGGCGAGGCGCTGGTCAAACATCCCGATGTAGACAAGATTGCATTTACGGGCTCGACAGAAGTGGGTCGCGCGATCCGGAGCGCCACGGCGAAGAGTCACAAGCGGCTTTCTCTCGAACTGGGCGGCAAATCTCCATTCATCGTCTTCGAAGACGCCGATCTGGACAGCGCCGTCGAGGGTCTGGTGGATGGAATCTGGCTTAACCAAGGACAAGTTTGTTGCGCGGGCTCGCGCCTGCTCATGCAGGAGAGTATCGCCGAGCCGCTGATCGCAAAGATACGCGACCGCATGAGCACGCTCCGCGTTGGACCGCCGCTCGACAAGGCAATCGACATTGGCGCAATCGTGGCCCGTGTGCAACTGGATCGCATTCAGCGATTAGTGGATCGAGGCGTAGCCGACGGTGCAACCTGCTGGCAACCGCCAATGGAAATGCCGTCGCGCGGGCTGTACTTTCCTCCAACCTTGCTCAGCAACGTTCATCCCACTTCGATCGTCGCGCAGCAGGAGATCTTCGGTCCCGTGCTGGCGGCCATGACTTTCCGGACTCCCAGTGAAGCCGTCGAACTTGCGAATAATACTGTGTATGGTCTTGCGGCCTGCGTATGGAGCGAAAGCATCAACGTTGCGCTTCACGTTTCGGCGCAACTCAAAGCCGGAGTCGTCTGGGTGAATTGCACCAATCTGTTCGACGCATCCTGCGGCTTCGGCGGTTATCGCGAAAGCGGATACGGACGCGAGGGCGGCAAGGAAGGATTGTTCGAGTATCTCGAACCGCTGTGGTTCAAGAACGCGTCTGCGCTGCCCGCCGCGAAACCGTCTCCGCCTGAACTCTCCGCCGGGGGAGGGACGGTCACATCCGGGAATGACATCGATCGGACCGTGAAGCTCTACATCGGAGGGAAGCAGGTTAGACCGGATTCCGGCTACAGCATGGAAGTTCGCAGCACGAATGGGCGACTGCTTGGCGAAGTCGGGCTGGGTAACCGCAAAGACATTCGCAATGCGGTCGAAGCCGCGCGCAAAGCTGCTGGCTGGGCGAAGAGCACCGCTCACAACCGCGCTCAGGTTCTTTACTACATGGCGGAAAACCTGTCGCAGCGCCGCGATGAGATTGCTCGCCGGCTCGCTGCCGCGGTGGGAAAGGCGGAGGCAACAGCAGAAGTCAACGCGAGTATCGAGCGCATCTTCTCGTATGCTGCATGGGCAGACAAGTTTGATGGAGCTGTGCACAATCCGCCGTTCCGCAGTATTGCGATCGCGATGAACGAGCCGATTGGAACCGTGGGCATCATCGGTCCGCAAGAAGCACCGCTGCTCGGCTTCCTTTCGCTCGTCCTGCCCGTGATCGCCATGGGCAATACGGCGATCGTTGTTCCTTCCGAGACTTATCCGCTTATCACCGGTGACCTATATCAGCTGTTCGACACCAGCGATCTTCCGGGCGGTGTGGTGAACATCGTGACTGGATACTCATCGGAGCTTCTAAAGGTTCTTGCCGAGCATGACGATGTGGATGCGATCTGGTGCTTCGGCGATGAAGCTAGCGCAGCCGCCGCAAAATCATTCTCTGTCGGAAACTTGAAGCAGGTCTTCACGAATGAAGGGCGAGCGATCGACTGGGTCGACGTGAAACAGGGCGAAGGCCGATGGTTTCTGCAGCACGCAACCCAGGTAAAGAATATCTGGGTTCCTTACGGCGAGTAAGGTCTTTTTTAAAAATTATGGCGAAACGTCCTCGCATCGCGGTGATTGGCAGCGCCAACATTGACTTGACTACCTTCGCTGATCGTTTTCCCAAGGCTGGGGAAACAATTTTTGGACAGAAGTTCGATCTTGGCTTTGGGGGTAAGGGAGCCAATCAGGCGGTGGCCTCCCGGCTCTGCGGGGCTGAGGTTTTTATGGTCGCTAGAGTTGGTAGCGATCTGTTTGGTCCAGCGACCATTGAAAACTTCAAGAAGCTTGGGATCGATGCTACTCATGTCAAGCAAATTGAAGGCGTCTCCAGCGGTGTCGCGCCGATCTTCGTTGAGCCCAATGGGCAGAATCGCATCTTGGTGGTGAAAGGCGCGAACGATCTGCTGACGCCTGCGGACGTCGATGCCGCGTCTGACCTGCTCAAGACCGTTGATTGCATGGTGCTGCAGTTCGAAATTCCGCTCGAAACCGTTTACCACAGCGTCGCCTTTGCGCGTAAGAACGGCATTCGCTGCATCGTTAATCCTGCTCCGGCTCAGCCGGTCGAGTTGAATGCTTTAGTGGGACTCGACTATCTCATTCCCAACGAAAGCGAAGCCGAAACTATTACTGGAATGCCGGTGCACAACGTTGACGATGCGAAGAGGTGCGCGGAAAAGTTGCTCTCGGGCGGCGTCAAGCGCGTCATCCTCACCCTGGGTGCGAATGGCTCATTGCTCGCGGGCCGCGAAGGCATGGAACACATTCCCGCATTCAGTGTGAAGAGCGTCGACAGCACCGGCGCGGGCGATGCGTTCATCGGCAGCTTCGCAGTGTTTCTCGGGGATGGCCTACCCGAGCGCGAAGCCGTTCGCCGTGCCAATCTTTATGGCGGGCTCTCCACTATGAATGTCGGCACACAGAAATCGTTCTATGATCGCCCGCTCTACGATGCGGAGTGGGCGTCGAGAAGCGGAACCTAGGGCCGGGACGGGACGGGACATGCTCGTATCCCATAACGGGACGGAGATTACTGTTTATGAAGGGGTACCCCCTCCCCCCTGCCTCCTGCAAAATCTAGAAAACAATGGACTTAAATTTTGACTATGTGCTAGATCTTTGAGTTTAAAGGAGTTACGCGCAAAATCTAGAGAACATGGAAGTTACGGCGGTTCCTGCGTCCGTTTTGGCACGGGTAGGACAAAACGGAGTCACGTGCGACCCGTTTTTTTCGCCCTGGTTGCTGTGTGGGTTCCCCTCGCGCGCAGCTGTGGGCTGCAGTCTTAGGTGGCTTCGCGGCTGAGGGTGGCCGTTTCCTCGCCGGGTTCGATTGTCAAAGAACCCCGTATTATCCAACAGATAATGTTATCTGATCGATGTTATCCGATCAGACGAGCGCGGTCAACGAAAAATGCGCGCCTCCCGGTTTCCGCAAAGTGTGAAGTCGTGCCCCGCCAAAACCCTGCGGAGTTTTGCTCCCCCCGGACGGGCGAGACGAGCAAAAGCAGGTGAGGTACCGCTACTGCCTGGCAGGCCATGTTATATGCTTGATTGCAGTGCGACAGGCGAATCGGTATGTTATCTCGCAACCTGGTTTTCTGGGAGGTCGACCCGCAAGCTGATTTCATGCTGCCGGGCGGAAAGCTCTATGTGCCCGGCGGCGAGCGATTGCTTCCGAACATCCGGAAGCTTACGGATGCCGTACGTCAAGGGTATGTTTTTCTGGTGTCTCACGGTTGTTTCCACGCAAAGGACGATCCCGAGTTCAAGCTGTTTCCGCCGCATTGCATCAAAGGGACTCCGGGAGCTGAGTTTGTGCAGGAAGCGCTCACGGAGCGAGTCATCACCGTCCCGAACGAATCCACGGCGGTGCTGCCTCGGGATCTTTCGCAGTATCAGCAGATCCTCCTCGAGAAGCAGACGCTCGACATTTTTCAAAGCCGGCACGCCGGGGAGCTTGTAGAGCGTCTCGATCCTGATGCCGAATTCGCAGTCTTTGGCGTAGTGACGGAATACTGCGTTCGTTTGGCGGCGAAGGGATTGCTTGAGCGTGGCCGCCGCGTCTCGGTGGTTGAAGATGCGATCGAGACTTTAAAAGCCGAGGATGGACAACGAGCCGTCGCCGAACTTCAAGCACTGGGAGCAAAGTTCATCACGACGGAACACGCTCTTGCACTCGCTGGGCACAATAAATCTTGACTTTAGTCCCCACCTCCAGTTAGATGGTTCGCATTGTAATCGGGGCTTCGAAACTCTAGTGGGAAAGTGTGCCCGTTTGCCGCTCAACGGGTGCCGCAAGGGAGAGATTGATGCTCACCAAAAGAGTACTGCTGGTCGTGTTCTGTTCGGTTGTATTTCCCATCTGCCCACTTCTGCACGGCCAGGCGACTGGAAGTTTTTCCGGCACTGTTACAGACAAAACTGGATCGGTCGTCTCGGGCGCAACCGTGAAGGCGTCCTCGCAAGGCACAGGTCTGGTTCGTGAGTCGAAAACCGATGACTCCGGACATTACCTGATTCCCTTGCTGCCGGTGGCGAATTTCACGATCCGAGTGGAGTCGCAGGGGTTCCAAGCAGTCGAACAGAAGGACGTACGACTGCAGATCGACGAGCATCGCGAACTGAATTTCACCCTGGTGCCTGCTTCGGTCGCCCAAAGCGTAGAAGTGAACGCCACGGAAGTTGCGGTAGAGACGGCCAATCCTACCTTGGGACAGGTGATTACCGCCGAAGAGGTCGCCCAGTTGCCGTTGAATGGCCGCAACTTCGTGCAACTCGCGACCCTGACTCCGGGTACGACGGCAGAAACCAACCCCAACAGTTTCTTCAATGGGGCCGCGAGCAGCGAAGCTTCCACCCGCGGGTCTTTCTCGCTTTCCGTGGGCGGATCGAGAGCCCAGAGTACGGATTGGATGCTCGATGGCAATGACAACAACCAGTTGGACGAAGGCGGAATCGCTATCTTTCCCAATCTCGACGCGGTGCAGGAATTTAAAGTTCTAACTTACAACTACTCGGCGGAATATGGAGAGCGTGCAGGCCCAACAGTTCTGGTTACCACCAAGTCGGGATCAAACCAATTTCATGGAAGTCTATTTGAATATTTTCGGAACACTAAACTCGATGCCCGCAACTATTTCGCTCCGACCAAGAATAAGTTTAATCTGAATCAATTTGGCGGTTCGCTGGGCGGTCCCATCCGGAAGGACAAAACATTTTTCTTCATCGACTATCAGGCTAAGATGCAGCGCCTCGGCGTGCCCTTCACCGGCCTTGTTCCGACGACGCCGATGATGACTCCCGACACCGCCGGTGACTATAACTTCAACCTGGATCCATACGGCAACCCGCGTGGATCGAGCTCCTTTCCCAATCTCACGAACCCGTACTCTCATGCGCCCTTCCAGTGCGTGCCTGGAACCAATACGCCAGAACCGGTAAACGCGACTGGGGGCCAGGCGGCGGGGGCGGTCTGCAACGTCATCCCCGCGGCCCTGGTCAACCCTCTCGGCGCAAAATTGATAGGGCTTTATCCCACGCCCGACGCGAATAACCCAACTTCAGGTTTCAACTATGTGAATCAGCCTGTGAGGAAACTCAATGAAGGAACGGGCGACATTCGCCTGGACCACAATTTTTCCAGTAAGGATTCTGCTTTTGCGCGCTTCAGCTACGATCAGGCTACGAACTTCATTCCCGGTGGCTCGCCGACATGGGCTGAAGTGAATGCCTTTGGCAGCAATCAGAAAATCGACAATCACGGGCGCAATGTTGCCATATCGGAGACGCACCTGTTCTCTGACCGCACCATCAATCAGGCCAGCTTCGGTTTCAGCCGCATCTTCAACCACATTCTCTCGTTTGGCACCGGCACCTGCGAGGCCGCCGTTATTGGCATTCCGGGCGCTAACTTGGGAAGTCAGTGCGATACGTTGACCGGCTACCCGCCGAGTCTGAACCAGTCCAACAAGGACTGCATCAGTTGCGGCCTGACTTCGTTTCAGATGACCAACTACATGTCACTCGGAGATCGCGGGTTTGCGCCTTATCAGGGGGGAACCAATGTTTATTCGGTTTCCGATACCCTCGATTTGATTCGGGGCAAACACAACATCAGGTTCGGAGCGACCTTCCGCGCCGAGGAAATGAACATACGAAACAACGCCTTCCAGGACGGTTTTATTACGGAAGTCGGCGCATTCTCAACCACGGGCGACAATATGAGTGATCTCCTCCTGGGAAGCATGGGGGCCTTTGCGGCTCACGATCAGACATTCCTCGGAGGCACTGTCGGTCGCCGCTGGAAATTGTTCCGACCGTTCGTCCAGGATGACTGGCGCGTCACCAACAATTTGACATTCAACCTCGGCCTTGCCTGGGCTCTGGCTACGCCTGAAACTGAAGTCGGAAATCGCCAGGCGAACTTCGACATTCAAAACCTTATGTGGTACGTTCCTACCGGCAGCCCCGGGTTGGCTGGCTGCACAAGCTGCATCGCTACCGATAATCGCATTGGTATCCAGTTTCAAAAAACTGCTTTCGAACCGCGCATCGGGCTGGCTTGGAAGCCGATGGGAAGCGACAAAACTGCGATCCGTGCCGGTTATGCCATCTTCCATGATTCGGCCTGGAACCAGGGCGGACAGGGACTCTGGCAGAACCCGCCCTATTATGCGGAAGCGGATCCTTTCACAGGTTTTTGCGCCACACCCACGTCCACCGGTTGCGGCCTCTCGAATGGCTTCCTTCTCCCAGCAGGCACAGGTTCTACCACGACCGTCGCGGGCGGTGCCGGCGCCGTTTACACGCAACCTGTCAACCCTACTGCTTACACTGGAACCAAGCAGTCTATGAACCGCAATTTCGTGCAGGGCATGATCCAGCAGTACAACTTGAATATTGAGCGGCAGTTGCCGGGAGATATTGTGCTGACGACGGGTTACGCTGGTTCCCGCAGCACGCACATTCTGGTAAGCCAAGTGAACGAAAACCTGACGTCTCCCGCGGCGTGCGGCACGGTCACAGGCTACACTATTGGCTGCGGCTTTCCCACGTTCCCTTACGGATCTCCATTCCAGGCCGTTGACAGTAATAACAGCATCGGCTCGGCCCGCTACGATTCTCTGCAGATTAAGGGTGAGACGAAGAGTGCACGGCACGGCCTCTATGCTCTGCTGGGCTATACCTGGTCCCGCACGTTCGACTCCGGCATGCCCGACGGTCTGGGCTCGAATCCCGGCGCACTGTACTGGCCGCTTCCAAACACTGCGAGGCTGGACTGGGGGTTGTCCCAACTCAACCTGAATGATGTCTTTACGGCCAGCGTTCTGTATGACCTGCCGTTCGGCAAGGGCAAGTACTTTGGCAGCAACTGGAGCGGAGCCACCAACACTTTGTTAGGAAACTGGCAGATCAACGTGATCGAGAGGGCTGAATCCGGCTTTCCGCTTTTTGTCGTCGATAGCGCCGATGAGTCAGGCGTCTTCTTCATGTACAACGGATTGGTCATACAGCGCCCGAACGAGGTGGGCAATCCTAACCAGCCCGGCTCCGTGGCCGCCAATCCCGGTTGTATCGCGCCCGCCAAGATTCACACCCATCAGAATTGGTTTAATCCCTGCGCTTTTATGAAGGCTCCAGCGGGAGAGTTGGGCACGGCTCCGCGCGCCCCAGTCTACGGCCCTCGCTATGTGAACACGGACTTCTCGCTCATCAAGGACTTTCCATTCCGCGAACAGATGAACCTACAATTCCGGGCGGAGTTCTTCAATCTCTTTAACCACCCGCATTTCTTCCTGCCGGGCCTCGCGGGCACCGGGGAGCAGGACATTAATACGCCGAGCAGCTTTGGCGTGGTGAGTCAGACGGTCAATCAGACGGTAAATGACGCGCGCTCGATACAGTTTGCCCTTAAGCTAAGATTCTAGGGCGGGCTGAGTCAGAGGGCAAGAGCTTATCGCAGCCTGAATCAACGACGGAGATTCGATCCTACAAATCATGCAAGCCGCACGCCTGACTTCTGGCAGAATCATGGCATGCGCATTTTCAGTTTCCTGCTGTTGCTTTCCGCCTCGCTACACGCACAAAATCTGACGATCCAGAAATCTAACACTACGGAAAACCTTCGTGGCATTAGCGTGCTTCACAACCAGGTCGCCTGGGCCAGTGGTACTCACGGAACTTATCTGCGCACGACAGACGCCGGAAATTCCTGGCAAGCGGCTCAGGTCCCGGGGGCGGAAGCTCTCGACTTCCGCGATGTGGAAGCCTTCAGTGCCGAAGTAGCATACCTGCTGAGTGCGGGCCCGGGCGATCAGTCGCGCATTTACAAGACCACCGACGCTGGCAAAAACTGGGCTCGGCAATTCGTCAACAAAGATCCCAAAGGCTTTTTCGATTGCATGGCATTCTGGGATCGCGATCACGGCATCGCAGTTGGTGATCCGGTCGCGGATGATTCCGGCAAGCTCAGATTTGAATTAATCGCAACCGAAGATGGCGGCAAGGACTGGAAGCCGGTTCCACCTGGCGCGCTTCCACCCGCCGTCGAAGGCGAAGGGGCGTTCGCCGCCAGTGGGACCTGTATCGCCGTTCAGGGCAACTCCAACGTCTGGTTCGCTACCGGTGGAAAGGCTGCACGCGTTTTCCGTTCTATCAATGGCGGCACAACCTGGACCGTGGCGGACACTCCGACGATCCACGGCCCCGACTCCGCAGGCATTTTTTCAATTGCTTTCCGCGACGCCAGCCATGGAGTAATCGCGGGCGGAGACTATAAACATCCTGAACAGAGCGGCGCAAACTTGGCTTTCACCGACGACGGCGGACTGACCTGGACGTTATCCACTGTCTCCCCGCAAAAGTACTTTTCCGCTGTTGCTTTCGCCTGGCGTGATTCCCCAGCCGTACTGGTTGTGGGATCGACGCGATCCGCGTACGGCGATGAAGTCACGAAAACATCATGGCAGCAAACGTGGGACACAAATCTTAACGCTGTCAGCATAGGCCCAACCGGCGAAGCAATCGCCGTGGGTCCCAAAGGCCTGATCGTTAAATTTGCCGTCGGCAAGTAATGATAAAGGGCACACCACTGCGTTCAGCCGATCTGGGAATCGCTTGCCACACGCTACCGTTGATCTGATCAAAAGTTGTTAGGTGAGTTGTAGAATCATTTCATGGCGTCTAGTGCACCCAACGCCTTCATCGTATCCCTGCCCAAGGCTGAGCTGCATCTTCATCTCGAAGGTTCGATCGATCCTCGCACGGTGCTCGAACTGAAGAAGCGTCACGGGAAAAAAGGCACGCTCGAGGAAGTGGAGCAGCTCTATCGCTACAAGGATTTCACCGGGTTTCTGATGGCATTTAAGACCGTGACCGAAGAATTGCAGACTCCGGAGGACTACGAACTCATCGCGTATCGATTGATGCAAAAGCTCAAAGCGGAAAACGTGTTGCACGCCGAGGTCTACGTTTCAGTGGGAGTGTGCCTGTGGCGCAAGCAGGATTTCGATTTAATCTTTGCTGGACTAGAGCGTGGACGGGAACGGGGGGAGCGCGACTTCGGGATTTCGCTGCTTTGGATCTTTGATGCGGTACGCCAATTCGGCGCGGATAAAGCCCAGCCGGTTGCGGAGCTTGCCGCGCACTACAAGGATTCAAACGTGGTCGGATTCGGCATCGGCGGAGACGAACGCCAAGCCGCTCCAGAATTGTTTCGCGACGTGTATGCCTACGCCGCAAAGAATGGCCTTCGGCTTACCGCGCACGCTGGCGAAACTGCGGGGCCGGGATCGGTGTGGGGCGCACTGAACCTCCCAGCCGAGCGTATCGGTCACGGGTTCACCGCCAGCCAAGACTCCGAACTGGTGGAAGCACTGTCCACACGGCAGATTCCGGTGGAAATTTGCATTACGAGCAACCTGCGTACCGGCATTTGTCCGACCATCGCGGAGCATCCGGTGCGTAATTATTTTGATCAAGGGGTGATGGTCACGCTCAACACCGACGATCCCGCAATGTTCGCGACCTCGCTAACCCGGGAGTACCAACTGGCCCAGGATGCATTCGGTTTTACCGACGAGCACCTGCGTGAGTTGGCCCGCAATTCGTTCGAAGCTTCATTCCTGCCCGCAGAAAAAAAGCTTGGCTTCCTGAATCTGTTTGACGCGGCCGCTGCCAGATCCTAGCCTGATACCAGCCGATAAATTGACCGCACGACCGTCGCGCTTGAGCTCAGCCGCGGCCTACGCCAACGTATTCGAATCCCATGGCACGGAGGCGGACGGAGTCGAGCAGGTTCTTGGTGTCCACGATGAGGGGGCGGCGGAGGGTTTGTTTGATGCGGTTGAAATCGAGGCCGCGAAATTCTGGCCACCCAGTGCCGACAACCAGCGCGTCAACGCCCTCAGCGGCGGCATAGGGCGATTCGCAGTATAAGACGCTTCCGTTCAACTCAAGGCGTGCGTCGGGGAGGGCTACGGGATCGTAGGCTCGCACCCGGGCACCCTGAGCAATCAGATTCTTGGCCAGCCGCATGGAAGACGAACCCGCGATGGAGTTGGTGTTGGGTTTGAAGGCCAGGCCCAGAATTCCCACGTCCTTGTTGTGCACGGATTGAACGCACTTCGAAATCTTTTCGATCACCTGATCGGCCAGGCCGTGATTGACTTCGCGAGCGGCGCTCAGAATCTTGAGAGCCACCCCGTTGCGCTGGGCCAAGTCAGCCAGCGAATCCATATCGGACTCCGCGAACAAGCCGCCCATTCCGGCACCGGGTTGCAGACAGCGCGGTGCGATTTTCTTATCCAAACCCAAAGCGAGTGAGAGGCTGACGGCATCGGCATTTACCCTCTCACATAAACTTGCCAGTTCGTTGATGAAGGAAATCTTGGTGGCGACAAAGGCAGTCGCGGATTCACGCACCAGTTCAGCGGTTTCGTGATTGGTGACGATGACCGGTACGCCCCGCATCACCAGCGAATGGAAGATCTGTTTGAGCGCTAGCACGGCATCGTTCGAAGCGGTTCCCAGGATGATGCGGTCCGGCCAGTTGAAATCCTCGATGGCGCAGCCTGGGGTAAAGAACATAGGCTGGGAAACGATGGTGGCCCTCAGACCAGCGCCAGTAATACTTTGCTCGATGGCGGCAGCAGTGCCCACCGCAACGGGCGTCACAATAGTAAGGATTGGCGGTTTGGGAGCAGCGCGCGCAATGCGAATGGCCAGGTCGGAAAGATGCTGCGGACTGTCTTCAGCAAGAAAGATCACCTGCGCTCTGCGGGCGAAGGATTCAACGTCGGTGGAATACGCCAGCCGTCCCGAGCGTACGTTACGTTTGATGACTTCGGTAAGGTTCTTCTCGTGAAAGGGAATGCTGCCTTGGGCCATGGCAACCATTTGGGAGCTATCCGGATGGCAACAGCTGACTGGGGTGCCGAAGTCGGCGAGACAGGCGGAAACGACTGTCCCCAAATACCCTGCTCCGTAGACCCCAATCTGCATGGAACCTCCAGAAACTCACATGAAATCGCCGGGGAAGGGTACCTGATCTGGCTGCGCAGCGAGTCCCACTTCTGGTTTACGCTCGGATGGTGGACTTAGCAATGCACGGGAGGGATTTGTACCTAGGGACATGACCTGCTGGCGGAAGCGGGAATTTGGACAATCGGAAGGTCCCGGTGGTACTCACAACCCTTGACTTTCTAACGTTTAAGCAGGCTGCGGCCCAAGTGGATTCCGGCCAAGTCTACCCAGCAATTCTGTTCCTGCTCGCGAACGAACGTCAACTCGCTTACCGGGACACAACGGTTGCCGACGAATTGTGTCCAACGGTCACGTGCAACGATATAGGCCTGTTGCGCCAGTTCCTCGCTGCTGAGCTTCACAATGGTGAGGTGGGGCATGTAAGGCCACTCTTCCGAAGCGGCGAGCGCCTGCGTATTCAATCGATCGTGCAGTTCGCGCATACGGTAGCCGGCGTGGGCCACTCGGATAAAAACCGTGGGCGTTACCGGAACAAACGTCTCGACATCACCGAGCGTGACCTCAAATCGCTCGGTTTCGCCGCAAATGTCTTCGACAATCTCGAGGGCCGAGAGTTCGCTGCCGCGCAGCCGGCGGGGAGGAAGAATGGTCAAATGTGCGGGCAGGTGGGGAAGATCAGGGTGCAGTTCCTGCCGGAGATTCTCGACAAATTCCCCGACAGCATTCCTCACGTAGGCCACCAGGGCGTAACGGGGATTTTCCATGTCAACTGGAAATTATACCTCCGGAAGCGCAGAGAACCTATTTCGCGGAGACGTAGATCAGCGCTTGTTGCAGATCAGCGATCAAGTCGTCGGTGTCTTCAATACCGACCGAGTATCGAATCAGCGCTTCCGGAATCCCGCTGGCTGCCCGTTCCCGTGGCGTGGACTCTACGTGACTCGTCGTCGCCGGAGGGCCGGCGACAGTTTCGACCGCTCCCAGGTTGGCGGCAAGATGAGCGTAGTGCAAGCGCGGAAGGAATTTCTTCACGGCCTTGAACCCGCCATTCAGAACAAAACTGAGGACACCGCCAAATCCGCTCATCTGCCGCCGGGCGATGCTGTGATTTTCATGCGATTCCAGGCCGGGGTAAAACACGGCCCTAATCTTCGGATGTGGTTGCATGAACCGCGCGATCTTCAGCGCACTTTGGTTCTGCTGGCGAATGCGGAGGTGCAAGGTTTTCATTCCCCGCAGCAGCAGGTAGGCCGCCATGGGGTCAAGGCAGGCTCCCGTAATTTCCCGGAAGTGGTAAATGCGGCTCAGTAGTTTGCGCTGGCCACAGACCACTCCGCCGAGGGCATCCGCGTGTCCACCGAGAAACTTGGTGGCGCTGTGAATGACAAGGTCGACGCCGAGTTTCAAGGGTTGCTGATTGATCGGCGTAGCAAAAGTGTTATCGACGATCACAAGAGCGCCGTGGCGATGTGCGACCGCCGTGAGGCGAGCGAGGTCCAGGACTTTGTTGGTTGGATTGGTGGGGCTCTCCAGATACACGACCTTGCAGCCATTCGCGATCGCGGACTCAATCGCCTCGTGATCGGTGGTATCGCAGAGCGTCACCCCAATCTGAAACCGTGGCAGAAATTCGACGAACAGTTTGTTGGTGCCTCCGTAGGTATCGTTCACCGAAACCACGCGCTCGCCGGGCGACAGGAGCGTGAACAGGGTATTGCTGATCGCAGCCATGCCGCTGGCGAAGCTGGTTGCCGCTTCCGCGCCTTCCAGGATTCTTACTTTCTCCTCGAACGTGGCGACGGTCGGATTGGTGTTGCGGCCGTAAATGTGTCCCGGCTTCTTACCTTGCGCGACCTTCAGCCAATCATCGACGTCCTTGTAGCCAAACGAAACGCTATGCACCACCGGGACCTGCGTTGAGCCCATCCAGTGAACGTTCTGCTCTCCGCCCCAAACCGAGAGTGTTCCTGGTCCTGGTGTTCCCTGCTTTCGTCCAACATTGTGATTCTTGGGAGATGTTAAGCGAGTATTCTTTTTCATGTCGGGGCAGCGATTCGTCCCAGTGTCTCATACTCATTGTGGGTTCGAGGTCAGGTCAAAAGCATTTCGGAGCGAAGAATGAAGCGAAAGGTGTCGTCGTGGGTTATCTTTTGGAAATCATGGTTGCGCAATCTACATGTTCCCGGTAGCGTGTTCTGGTTCGCATTTGCGTTCACTTGTCTGATCCGGGTGACTCTCGAGCCCGGAAGACTGGTCGCTCAAACTCAGGCTCCAGCGACGAGGCCCGCGATCCGCCGCACCCTGCCTCTCACCCGTTTCTACGACACTCCGAATCCTTTACCTGCGGGCAAACCTGGTGACCTGATCCGCTCCGAGCCCTTCGAAGAATATGCATTGCCTCCCGGCGTGTCAGCAGTTCGTATCCTCTATCATTCGCGCTCCGCTATCGGGGAGGATGTCGCAGTCTCCGGCGTAGTTTTATTTCCCGAGGAGGAAACGCCGCCGGCTGGAGGATGGCCAATTATTGCCTGGGCACACGGATCCAAACGTGTCGCCCGGGCATGTGCACCGTCACTGATGCGAGATCTGTATTACGGTTCGTTTCTCTCCATGTACGTGGAACTCGGCTATGCCGTGGTTGCGACCGACTACACTGGGTTGGGAACCAACTTCAGGAATGCATTCTCGGACATGCAGTCCAACGCGGCAGACGTGATCCATTCCATCACCGCGGCTCGCGCCGCGGTCCCCCAGCTTGGTCGCCGGTGGGTTGCGCTAGGAACTTCGGAGGGCAGCATGGCGGTCGCTGCCCTGGCCGAGTCGGAGAATGAGCTTCGTGATGCCAACTACCTCGGAGGCATCGTCATTTCAGGCATCGCGGATGCCAAGGATTTCTACGAGCGTGTGGCCCAAACGCCTTCGCATCGCACGCTGGCCTTCCTTGCCTATGGGATCAAAACCGTCTATCCGCAGTTCCAGGTGAGCGACATGTTGACGGAGAAAGCCCTCACTCTGTATCACCAAGTCGGGGAAGATTGTGGTAACGCCAACAGCGGACCGGAATTATCCGCGAGTGAAATGCTGAAAGCCCATTGGGAGGACGATCCATACGTCAAGCAGTTTTTTGCCAGAAACACGCTCGGCCAGAAACCAGCTTACGGCCCACTTCTGGTGATCGGCAGCGAGACGGATGCAGCATTGCACACAACCACGGCCCAGGTGATCGCTCGCATGTGCAAACAGGGTGATCGAGTTGAGTTCGAACAATATCCCGACCCGGACCCTGGTCTCCTGGCTGGAAACTCCGTGATGGCCCAGATTACATGGATTCGGGCAAGGTTTTCCGGCGCAGTAGCGCCGGCGAATTGTCACTGAAGGTTGACGCTTTTGACCTGGATTGTGCTCGCGAGTGGTTTGCTTTCCTATGAGGCTCTCTATGCGCAAAGCAACTAAGAATGGGAAATTGAAGCGACCATCTGAACGAGTTCTCACTCCAAAACAGAAGAGAGAACTTGCGGTTCTGGCCGAACTGCCCGACCATCGAATCGATACTTCTGATATTCCCGAGCTTCCGCCCGGTGCCTGGAAAGATGCGATTCGAGGAAGGTTCTATCGTCCCCTGAAGCAGGCCGTTTCCATGCGGCTGGATGCCGACATAGTCGCATGGTTAAAAAAGCGCGGCAAAGGATACCAAACCCGTGCAAACTACATCCTGAGGCAAAGCATGTTAGCCGATACCAAACGAGCCTGAGGACGACATTAAGGGCGATCCAAGCATGCGTAGAACCGACGTTCCGTTCGCGATCATTTGTGACTTCCCGCGAGAAACGTGTCCACGCTGCTCTTATCTACCAGCGCAGCGCCGGTATCGATAAACGCAGGAATCGGCGAAACTGGATCGGCTGTCCAGTCCTCCTGCAGGGATCGGGGCGGGTTGTGGTGCAGGTTATCCAGCATGGTCAGGCCGACATAAGCCATGGTATAGGGCTTCTGGGCGATGGTTGCCGCAATTACGCCCTTCTTGATCCAATCCAGCGTTTCCGGATCTGTGTCCATCGCCACTATAGTTTTTCCCTTCACGTTATAACGGTCCAGCACCTCAGCCACTTCCTTACCGGCCAGCGCTTCCAGGCAAACGAAAGCATCGACCTTGTCTTTTTCCTTTCCGACAATCTCCGACGCCGTGTCGAACGCGACGCGAGGGTTTCCCGCGATGTCGACGACGCGTCCGATCTTGATCTGCGGGGAGGTGGCAAACGTATCGCGATAGCCGCGGAGGCGGTCGTCCAGATTGGTTTGTCCAGGCATGGTGAAAACCACCACATTGCCCTTGCCGTGCATTTCCTTCACCGCGACTTTCGCTCCCATGACCCCGGCCTGGTAACTATTCGTGCCAATAAAAATCAGCCGCTTGCTGGCGGGAGAATCTCCATCCATGGTAATGACGGGGATACCGGCTGCGATGGCGGCGTCGATATCCGCGCGCATCAACTCCGGGTTCGCCGGCGCGACCAGGATCCCGCTGGGCTTGGTTTTCACCACGCGCTGAAATTCCGCTTGCTCGGCTTTGGCATCATAGGTGTCGGGCCCCACAAACTCGGCTCGAACCTTCATCTGCGAAGCGGCTTGAATGAAGCCTTCGCCAGCCGACTTCCAATAGGGCACTTGAATGTTGGCGGAGACAAGAACGTATTTCTCGTCGGCCTCATGACGCGCTCCGCAACTCACCAACAACAGGGCGAAACCAACCAGGAAGCAACGAGACCAATTGATTCGATTGTGCATAGGAAACCTCGTCAAATTTGTCTACTGGGACCGATTTGAGTGCTGCACAACACAGTGACATTCAATCTCCTGTTTTCATTTCCAGGCTTCCAAAGTCATTTGCAATTGCCATTTCCAACTCTTCATTGTCATGTCGAGCGCAGCCGGAGCATCCGCGAATGCGGATGATCCTGCGGAGCGGAGAAGCCTGCTTTCCGGCTTGCTCCGGAAATATTTGAGATGATTCGACGACGGCGCGGGGTCGAGTTTAGGGTGTCTGACTCGCAGACAACGGATATGCCTCTACCACTGAACTTGCGAACGCCACGAGAGTGGGCAAGAATTGTGCCGGTCATCGGGGAGAGGACTCCCGCCCCGCGTAAAGCACGAACATGGTATGCCCGCACCGCTGTCCCGGTCAACGCTCATTGGCCACTTCCAACTCTGGAATCCGCCAGGCTGGGCTCTTTTGCTTTCGCTTGACGAAACTCTGCAGGGCTGTAGATCGGGCGTTAAGGCGTGATTTCGTACACCGTACCATAGCCGATCCGGCCGCCGCCGGCCGTGGTTCCGAAGAGATGGCCTAGGTGATTGAAAATCAGGCCGCCTTCTGGGGTTCCGCCGTCGCCACTGCCCGAACCAAAATTGTGTAACACGGTTTCCCGCCAATGGCCGTTCGCCAAGGGTGTCAGTTTAATCACAGTTCCGCAAACGTCGCATGGCCCGCTCCCTCCCTCAAACGTTGTGCCATACAGGTTGCCCGCCTGGTCCAAAACTGGGGTGGCGAGCGATTCGATTCCATCGTTGCCACGAAATCTGTGGATCACGGTTTCAATCCACTTACCCCGAGCGTTGGGTTTCAGCTGGAATACGGTTCCGCAGCCAGTCGCCAAGCCACACAGCTTGCCGCCGCCGCTGTAGGTCGTGCCATACAACGTATCTCCCACACGGGCCAGACCTGCAGACGGGTCTCGCCCGTCGGGAATGCCGCTGAAGGAGTGAAGCACTGTTTCCTTCCCCTTTCCGCCGCGGCCCGGAGCAAGGGCAAAGACGACTCCCGCGTTGTAGCGGCCGCCTGAGACCGTGGTGCCATAAAGTTTGTCGGCGGGGTCGAGGGTTAGGGCGGCGAAGGGGTAGGCTCCGTCACTTCCGGTGAATGTGTGCAGGACACTTTCGGTCCATCGGTTGCGGGAACCGGGGGTCAGCTTGAAGACAGTACCACAACCCCCGGTGGCACAAGATGCATCGCCGCCCTGGTAAGTAGTGCCATAGAGGCAGCCTGTCGTGTCGAGGACGAGACCGGCCTCGGGAGACGCGCCGTCGGCACCGCCGGTGAAGGCGTAGAGCACGGTTTCGGTCCAATCGTCCTTTGCCCCAGGAGTTAGTTCAAAAACGGTACCGCAACCCTCGATGCATCCGTTGCTGCCGCCGCTGTAGGTCGTACCGTAAAGATTGCCGGCTTGGTCGAAGATCAAAGTCCCTTTGGGGCTGGCGCCATCACTTCCGCCGCCGAAACTGTGGAGCACGGTTTCGGTCCAGATGCCGTTGGCAGATGTTAGCTTGAACACCGTGCCGAGGCCGTTGGCCCCTCCTTCGATGGTCACGCCGTAGAGATTGCCCGCCTTGTCAAAAATCAAATTACCTGCAGGCAGGCCACCGTCGGCTCCATTGCTAAATCCGTAAAGTACCTTTTCCTTGCTGGCGGCCTGGGCCAGAAGCGACAAGATCGAAACTGCGAACATCATCCATCCAACCACGGATACGATTCGCAGGCACGTAATCGGCTCACGGCAGTGCATACCGTCTGTCCATATCATTTAGTCTTCATCGAGTAAAGAGCGAACTTTGAGTCCAAAACGGTACCCGCGTAGAAACTGAGTTACCGATTCATTGATTCTCTATAAAACATGCCCAACCTGGAGTAATATGTATCCCTGATTTTTATGGAGACCCTTGGGTCCAACCCGGTAGAGGCCGGCCGGGAATTGCCGCCTTCGTTGCGTACCCGCCGGCGGGTGCGGCAGAAGGTTCACACTCCCGCTTACGCTAGCCTTAATGGAAGCTCGAATGGCCAGGTCCTCGATCTCAGTGAGATCGTCGACATCAGCGAAGCAGGCATGGCCATTCAAACTTCATTTCCGCTGCAGATTCAACGTAATGTGAACCTGTGTCTTGATCTGACGGCGACCAGCACCCGAATTCAAACGGCCGGCGAAGTGATCTGGTGTGACGGATCGGGGCGAGTCGGAATTAGTTTTCCGCAGATGCCGGACGACTCTCTGCGCCAGCTCAAAGAATGGCTGTTTGTAAACGCGATGATCGCTTGTGTCAACTACCGGGCCGATCTTATCTCCGCGAACCTGTTGTCCAGCAGCCAGCCATCGGGCGAGCAGTTGTCCGGCAGTCCGTTGTCCCAGGTTGCGCCCGCCGCCGCGCTTGAGAAACCCGCGGAGGACAGCGCTCTGTCCAACTGGATGCGACAGGAACTCGGGCCCACGGCTCCCGCCGACTACACCTCCATCCTGACCGCCCTGGCTGCCGTCAGGCGCGAGGTAGACTCCCTGGGCTCCGATCTCGGCCAGGCTCTGCATCTACTCGCGCTAAGAGCGCAGACTTTCACTGGCGCGACCGGAGCAGCGATTGCTCTAACCGAAGGGTCGAGCATGGTGTGCCGCGCCAGCGCCGGTCAGGACGCTCCCGGGGTGGGGGCGCGATTCAACATTGGTTCGGGATTTTCTGGCGAGTGCGTGCGCACCGGCCAGTTGCTGCGTTGTGACGATTCCGAAACCGATCCCTTGGTCGACCGCGAAAGCTGCCGCGCTTTAGGAATTCGTTCGATGATCGCGGTACCCATTCGCTGGGAGGATGCCGTCATCGGTTTGTTGGAAGTGTTTTCCCCCGAACCCTATGCCTTCAGCACCAACGACCCTGTCGTCCTGAAGCGCCTTGCGGTAATCATTTCCACCGCCGTTTATCGCGCCGGTGCAGCGGAGCCAGTTGCGAACTATGTTTCTGCGCAGCGGGGCTCTCTGCAGCCCCTTTCTGTGCCCTCTGCGAAGCCTAGCGTGGACGATGAATTTCCAGTCGAGACCGCGGCAGACTTGCCGTACCCGCGATTGTCTCGCGCTCGAAAGTTTCTTCTGGCCGCAGCTGCAGTCACGGTGATGTGCGCCGGAACCTGGGTGATTTCGCCGCGCGATTTCACTAGAAATACCGGTGGTCGTTCTATGGCTGCGCCGCTGGTGAAAGGTCCTTCCAAGGTCCTGGCCGCTTCGGTGCCTGTGACCGCCGGGTTGGACAGCATCCGCAAATTGGCCGAGCAGGGCGATGCCACAGCGCAGTTTTCGGTAGGAGCTCGCTATGCAACCGGCGAGGATGTCCCCCAGGATTACACCGAGGCGGTGCGCTGGTTCTCCATGGCGGCCGAACAAGGACACGTCGTCTCTCAGGCAACTCTGGGTGCCTACTACTGGGCGGGACGTGGCGTGCCGCAGGATTTGGTCAAGGCGTATTTCTGGTCGGTCTTGGCCAAGGCTGGCGGGGACGAAGCCAGTAAGTACCGCGTCTCCGTGCTGGCTTCGCGGATGAGCCATGCCCAGCTCGCAGCGGCCCAGGAGCAAGCCAATGCCTGGATAAAAGAGCATCAGTCGCTTAGCCAGAACTCCCCAGCAACGCGATGACGCGTACGGCAGTCGCATTTTTCTCCCACTTTCATTTCTATTCGGCTGTGGTCGTTTTCATCTGTTCAGGTAGATTTCGAGCGTGCCGTGGTTCGGGAACCCGGATCCGGGTTCTTGGTGGTGGGATGGTAGATAGCGCCGTACGCCCTCATTCGAACTCGTCCACGCAACTAGTCCATATGATTGTGGGCCTGACGTTCGACTGACCAGATATCTTCTGGTTTCTGTTCGAATGGATACACGTGCACCATCCAGCCGAAGATTTGGGGCATGAATTTGCCTCCGGCAGCATCGCAGGCTTCTTTGGTTGTAATCGAACCTGCCAGGCCGAATTGCGGATTCGGTCCGGCCATCCCGCTTCTTTTGCCGTCGGGAGGCAGGCACAAGTTTACGTGAGCGTGCCACTGCGCAACGCTAAGCGGAATACGAGAGTCGAGTTCTTCTTCGGGGGTACCTTTGGGCGCGGTGTACATCACGCCAACGAGCTTGTAGCCATCACCCTGTTTCTCGTAGAGCAGTGAAGTAGGATGATCGGAGTTGAAGTGGGTCCGCGCTTCGAATCCGTACCAGTAATTTGTGAAGTGATATTGTTTTTGCGGCCGGTTGGGCATAAAAATCTTGAAGCCATCGGCCAAAGCAACTTTATAGTCCATGTATTTCTCGGCAACCTTGCGGGCGGCGGCGGCCACCTGGTCGGCTTTCTCCGGATCACCCGGCTTGAGATCCCGCAGCGTGGTCATCTTCATGTGCGGACCCATATCCATGTGATGGCTTTCCATGGATTGCATGGCGTGCGCGCTGCCGTCGTTACCCATCCCGGGCATGTCGTGCGTATCAAAGGCGCTCATGTTGGACATGTCCCTCTTGGGATCCTGCTGTTGGCCCCAAAGCGGAGACATTGCAAACACGGCGAGCGCGGCCGCGGTCAGAATTGTTTTGGTCATACGAATCCCCCAATGTATTAACCCTGAAGCAGACTGGTGGTTTCTGCAATAAAAGGGGGGTCACCGATGGTTACGGAAGTCATTTCAAGGAAGGCAACTCGAACCGGCATTCTCATGGAAGGCCATTTCACTCATCGACACCCTTGCGGCTTCAGGACGTGAGCGCCTGCGACGCCACCTCTGGTACTCCAACAGCGAGCAAGGCTTGATTCGCTGAGTCAGTGCCGGAACGGACGCAATCGGGTACGCCGATTCCACGGTATCCGTTGCCGGCTAGCGTCAGGCCGGGAAGTTGCCGCAATAGGCTTTCGATGCGCTGCAGGCGGTCCAGGTGGCCGACTCCGTATTGTGCCATTGCGCCTTTCCAGCGATAGACGCGGGTAAAGAGCGGATTCGCCGTGGGCCCGATGATTTGGCGAAGCTCTTCGCGAACAATGCGGAGGACTTCTTCATCGGGAGCTTGCAGAACCTGTTCGTTACGCGCGCCGCCGATGAAGCAGCGGAGGAGGGCGCGGTCGTCTGGTGCGCGGTGGGGAAACTTGTGGTGCACAAACGTGGCGGCCAGCATGCGTTTGCCTTCGCTGCGAGGAATCAGAAAACCGAAGCCGGGAGGGAGAGCCGCGCGGACGCTGGCATCGTAGCCGAGGTTGACCGTGACCGACGAAGTGTACTGAATGCCTGCGAGTTCGGAGGCGAGGTTTTCGCTGACCGTCCTTAATAGTTCCGCGGCGACTAGCGCTGGCGTGGCCACGATCGCGGCGTCGAAGTGATCGGAAGCGTGGCCTGCGGAAATCACCCAGCCGTTTTCCAGTCTTTGAATGCGCTGTACTGGACGGCTTGCGAAAAACGCGGACGCGGGGAGACGAGATACGACCGCGTTGACCAACTGCTGCATGCCATCTTTCAGAGAAGTGAACAGTGGCCTGGGTGGAGCTTTTGAAACATGGGCCAGTTTCTTGCGGGCTGCCAGAATGGCACGGCCCAGGCTGCCGTGGGTGGCTTCCATCTCGGCAAAGCGGGGTAAAACCGCGCGGACGCTGAGTTGTGCGGCCTCGCCGCCATAGACTCCGGAGAGCAGCGGGTCAGCGAGGCGATCCACCATTTCCGAGCCGTAGTGGCGCTCGACAAATTCGGCGACAGTCTCATCCGTGTCGGTCTTTCGTGGAGGATGAAACCATTCGCGCGCCATCCGCAGCTTTGTGCGGATAGAAAACAGCGGGGAGAGCACGGTTGGCATGATTCTTGTTGGGACCATGAACATCAGGCCATCGGGGATCAACGCCAATCTGCCCTTCACCAAAATGTAAGTTTTGCGGTCGGCATCATTCGAGCCGATGAGTTGGTCGCCGAGTCCAACTTCGCGACACAGATCGCTGGCCCAAGGCTTTTCGGTGAGAAACGAATCGGGGCCAGCTTCGACCAGACAGCCGTCCACCCGCTCGGTGACCACCACTCCACCAAGACGAGGACTCGATTCGAACAGCACATATTCCAGCGAAGCGCCAGCGAGCCGGTGCTTTTCAAGGGCGAACGCCGCCGCCAATCCTGAAATACCCCCGCCGATAATGGCGATACGCTTCATTTAGCGTGACCGGTAATTGTGACGAGCCTTGATTTGGCGGTGTCCGCGAGGGCCGCCGCTAACAACCGGGAATCATTCAGCGAATCGGCCCGCCAGAGGCGCATGCCTTGTGTCTCCGCGAATTGCTTGAACCCGATGTCGATGTCGTAGAGCACCTCCACGTGGTCGCAAAGAAATCCGATGGGCTGAAGAAAAACGCCCCCGTGCCCTTTTTCTTTCAGACCCAGAATCGTATCTTCAACTCGCGGTCCCAGCCATGGTCCGCCAGACATACCCTGGCTTTGAAATGCGAAGGTCCAATCTTCGGGAGTCAGGGCGGCTTCCCGCGCTACCAGCGAGGCAGTTTCTTTTGCCTGGCTTTCATAGGGATCTCCCTGTGCGATAGTCCGCTCGGGCACACTGTGCGCGGTAAAAACGATTGGGACTTTCCGCGTCCCCGCCTCGCGACGGGCGCGGTCCCATCCCGCACGCAGTTTCTCAGCAAAAGCTTTGATCAATAAAGGATGATCGTGCCAGGATTCGACGAAGTCGACGGTAAAAGGAGTTTCGTTTCCGGTGAGGCCGGAGCGGTAAAGGCCGACACTGGTGCGTGAATTCTGCGGCGCCAGACAGATGGCTACGACATGCTCGATGCCATCCGAGGCCATGGCGCCTACGGCGTCGGCGATGAACGGCTTCCAGTTTCGCATGCCAACGTACACGGGCAATCCCAGTTCGCGCGCGAGAAGTTCGGCTTGCTTCAGGGTCAGTTCGGTCAGCGGGGAGCGGCCGATCAGACCGTAGCGGTGCTTGACTTCATCGACGACTGGCGGTGGAAGCGGGCGTCCACCGGTTACACGGAGAAGAAATTCAGGCACTTGTTCGACGGAGTCGGGGCTGCCGTGGGCCAAGAGCAGGACCGCCGTTTTGTCAGGAATCGCCAATTTTCTTTCCTCATTGCGAGGCAGAGATTACTTTCGTGGAATGCTCTTGCACAAACTCCGCCAGCGCTTTTACATTCTCGACCGGAGTTTCGGGCAAGATGCCGTGCCCCAGATTGAAAATGTGACCGGGACGTCCGGCGGCGCGGCGCAGAATATCTTCGGCGCGTGACTTCAGTTCCTTCCAATCCGCGAACAGCAGAACCGGATCGAGATTGCCCTGCACGGCACATTCGAAACCCAGGCTACGCCAGCCGTCGTCGAGCGGAATGCGCCAATCGAGACCAATCACTTCGGCGCCGGTCTCTCGCATCGAAGGCAGCAGTGTGGAGCTGTCAGTCCCAAAATAAATTATTGGGACGCCTGTTTGTTGCAATGCTTTCACGAGTTCGGTAGTGCGCGGGAGCACATAGCGTCGATAGTCTTCGACGCTGAGACAACCGACCCAGCTGTCGAAAATCTGGATGACATCGGCGCCGGCACGCACTTGCTCAGCCGCATATTCGGAGACAACCGCGACCAGTTTGCGCATCAGTTCATCCCACACAGCGGGGGACGAATACATCATTTTCTTGGCGTGAACGTAATTCCGCGAGCCGCCGCCTTCGATCATGTAACTGGCAAGCGTGAAGGGTGCGCCACAGAAGCCTATCACGGGCAAATGGGAGCCAAAATGCTTGCACACCCGGCGAACCGCTTCCGAAACGTATCCCAGATCGGCTGCGCGATCGGTGCGTAGACGCGCGATGTCTTCCTTCTGACGCACTGGCTTTTCGATGACGGGGCCCTCGCCAGTGGAGAAGCGAAATGGCAGTCCCATGACTTCGAGGGGCAGCAGCAGGTCGGCGAAGATGATCGCGGCATCCACGCCCAGGGCTTCGGCTGCGGTGATGGTCACTTCGGCGGCGACTTCTGGCTTCTTGCAGATCTCGATCAGGGAATATTGTTCGCGGACGGCGCGGTATTCGGGCATGTAGCGGCCGGCTTGACGCATGAACCATACCGGCGTGCGGTCGACCGGCAGCGCCTTGCAAGCCTTGACGAATCGGGATTCGGGGGCGGACATGAACATTCAAATGTAGCATTTTCGAACTCTGCGCGGTGCGCAGGCGAATGCGTCGCCTTTTTGCGGGAGACTCCTCCAAGAAATCGCAGACTTGCCCTTCCGAGTAGGGCGCACCAAAAGAGATAACGTCACTTTCGTTGCGAATCAGCCTATCATTCCTAAGAACACTGAGTGGGAGGTTTGGACATGGCGGCGAATCAGGTGGTTGTCTACTTCGACAAGCAAGAGGATGCTCTGCTTTTCACCCTGGCTGCCAGTTCGGTCATGTCCGCGGAGGGGCCGGTCCGCGGCAGCGATGCGGTGGTCAAAGTTGCGGAGGAGATCTCCAAAGCCAGTCGTATTACCACTGAGGGCGTTCTGAGCGCTACCTAGTCCGACCAGGGCTGGGGGGTGCGATCCCAACGGTGTTTCTTGAGGGTCTGAAGTACACCTGCTTCGAGCGGTCCAGCATCACTTACAGCAATGTTTTGCCGGACATGATCTGGCTTTCTCATTCCCACAATCGTAGTGCTCACAGTTAGGTTCGATAGGACAAAGCGCAACGCAGCTTCCGGCAGATTCGTGTTTTTGGGAAGCACCGGGTTTAGTTTGTCCACGCGAGCCAGCGTTTTTTTTAGATTGTCCGGGCTGAAGTATTTGGAGCGCCAGTCGCTCTCGGGAAATTTTGTTTGAGCCGTCATTTTGCCGCCGAGGCTGCCTTCATCGAGAGGGACTCTCGCGATCACGCCAATGTTTAACTCACGGCACGCGGGAAACAACTTGTCTTCTGGCGACTGATCGAAAATGTTGTAGATCACCTGAACAACATCCACCAACCCGGTTCGCATGGCCTTGATGCCATTCTCCGGCTGCCAGCGGTTGAGACTTAACCCGAAGAAGCGGATCAAGCCATCACTCTTTAGTTTTTCCACAGTCTCGCGAAATTCCGGTTCGTCCGTCCAGTTGTCATCCCAGACGTGAAATTGCAATAGATCAATCGCGTCGACTCCGAGCTTCTCCCGGATCAGCTTGGCGTATTTAAATACGTGTTCCGATGGAAAGACGTCGCGGTACTTGTCTTTCGGGGACGCCGGCCACTTATCGTTGAGCGGCGGAATCTTGGAGGCTGCGTACAGACGCTTACCCCGGTTGGTCGACAAGATCTTGCCGAGCAAGGCGTCGCTCTTGCCCTCGCCATAGGCCCAGGCTGTATCGAAGAAATTGCAGCCGAGGTCGACCGCAAGCTGCAGGGCTTCGAGGGATTGGCGGTCGTCGGACCCGCTCCAGCCGCTCATCCCCCAAAGTCCGTGGGCAATTTCGCTTACTTCGAAACCAGTACGGCCGAGTCTGCGGTACCTCATCGCGCCTCCACGAAAGACAAAAAATCTGCAGCCAGCATTTGACATTGCTACTGGGAGCTTCTTAACATATACGTTCAGCCTTGAACTGTTCAACAGTGGTACGGTTCGGGCGGTTGTATACCTTAATTTCCTTGCGACAAACCTCTTATGATTACAGTGAAAGAGCTTACCAAGAGATACGCTCGTAATACCGCCGTCGACCACATCTCGTTTGAGGTGACGAAAGGCCAGATCGTAGGCTTTCTCGGCCCGAACGGGGCCGGGAAGACCACGACCATGCGCATGCTGACGGGCTTTCTGTCGCCCACGTCGGGCAGCGCAACGGTGGCCGGCTATGACGTTCTGGAGCAACCGCTCGAGGTCAAGAAGCGCATCGGCTATCTGCCCGAGACCCCGCCGCTCTATCCAGAGATGGAGACCGCTGAATATCTAACCTTCGTTGGCCAGCTCAAAGGGCTCCGCGGTACGGAGTTGCGCAGGCGGCTGGATTACGTTTGCGACCGCTGCGCCGTTGCTGACGTGAAGAACAAGCTGCTGGGCAAACTGTCGAAAGGCTATCGCCAGCGCGTAGGCCTGGCGCAGGCGATCATTCACAACCCGGATGTCCTGATTCTCGACGAGCCCACGGCCGGCCTCGACCCGAAGCAGATCAACGAGACTCGCGATCTGATCAAGAGCCTGGGCGGCGACCACACCATCATTCTGAGCACTCATATTCTGCCGGAGGTCGAGCAGACGTGTGAGCAGGTACTCATCATCAACAAAGGCAAGCTCGTTGCGACGGATTCAGTACAAAATCTGCAAAACCGCGCTCGCGGCGCCGAATCGGTGCTGGTCGAAGTCAGCGGGCGCAATGGCAGTCTCGATTTCGCGGCGGTGCAGCAGCGGCTCGAGCAGGTGGCTGGGGTAAGCAGAGTTGTGGTTAAGCAGAGTCACCCGAATCGCAACAGCTTCGAGGTCGAAAGCCGGAAGGGCTTTGTGCGCGGCGATCTGGCCCGCGCGGTAGTCGAATCCGGGTGGGACTTGAACGAGCTTCGTCCGGCGGCCATGAGCCTTGAGGAGATTTTCCTGCAACTCACGGGCACGGAAGCAGCTGCAAAAGACGAGGAAAAAGAAGAAGTCGCAGTCAAGGGGGCATCGTAAATGCGAAATGTTTTGATCATCGCCCGTAAAGAGCTTCGCAGCTATTTCGCGTCGCCAATTGCGTATTTGCTGCTGACCATGTTCGCGCTGATCTTCGGGTTCTTTTTCTGGAACTCGCTGGGTTATTTCGTTCTGATGGGCATGGAATCGCAGATGCGCGGCCAGATGATGCCGATGAATCTCAACGAAATGATCATAAGGCCACTGCTTTCGAACGTGGGCGTGATTGGGCTCTTTTTTATCCCAATGATCACGATGCGCTTGTTTGCGGAAGAGAAACGGAGCGGCACGATTGAGTTGCTGGCCACTTCGCCCATCCGCGACATCGAAGTCATCATAGGAAAATGGCTGGCCGCCGTCAGTCTGTACGCGTGCATGCTGCTGGTTGCGGCGGTTAATTTCGCGTTCCTTTTCAAGTATGGCAAGCCCGATTGGAAGCCGTTGCTGATTGGCTACCTCGGATTGTTGCTGCAGGCGGGAGCATTGCTGGCCGTCGGTACGTTTATCTCGACACTCACCAAGAATCAGATCATTGCCGGCGCCGCGACCTTCGGAGTATGCCTGCTCCTGTGGGTCCTCGAGTGGGTCAGCGGATACGAAACCGCAGCCTGGGCACAAGTCCTGGCTTATATGTCGATCATCACGCACTTCGAGTCGTTTGCCAAAGGCGTGCTCGACTTGAAGGATGCCATCTTTTATGTGACGGTGATTTTCCTGGGACTGTTTTTCACGGCCCGTTCCATGGAATCTCTCCGGTGGAGGTCGTAGGTGAATACACAGTTGCTAAAAGCTAGACAGACGAAGTACGCGGCCTACGCGGCCGTCTACGTCTTGGTGGTCCTGACCGCGGTTGTGATCGTGAACGTGCTGGCAAACCGCTACACCAAATCCTATGACGCTACCTCGAACAAGCGCTACAGCCTGTCGGAGCAGACGGCGAAAATCGTTAAAGGATTGAAAGAGAATGCGACCATTGTCTATTTCGATCAAGGGACACGGTTTGAGCACGCGAAAGATCTGCTCGGGGAATATACAGCTCTTTCACCCAAAGTCCACGTCGACTACATCGACCCGGACAAGAAGCCACAGGAGGCCCGCGAGGCCGGCATAAAGAATTATGGAACCGCGATTGTGCAGATTGGCGACAAGAAAGAAGAAGCCAAAAGCATGACGGAAGAGGGCATTACCGGCGCGTTCATCCGTGTGCTGAAGAACAAAACGCGGACGGTGTGCTTCACGGCTGGCAGCGGCGAGCACCAGATCGACGACTCCGATCGCAACGGCTATTCCAATTTCAAGGAACTGGTGGGCAAAGACAACTATCAGGCCAAATCGATCGACTTGCTGCAGAAAGCCGAAGTCCCGAGCGATTGCACGGCCCTTATCGTCGGTGGGCCGACACGCGATTACCAGCAGCCTGAAGTCGACGCCATCAAGAAATACGTTGAAGATGGCGGGCGCGCGCTGTTCATGCTGGATCCGCCGCTCAAGATCGGGCGTTCCGAAACTGCCGATAACGATGTGTTCGCCAGCCTGTTGCAGAGTTGGGGCGTGACCTTGGATAAGAATCTGATTCTGGATCTCAATCCGATTGGCCAACTCGCGGGGCTCGGTCCGCAAGTGGCCCTTGTAACCAGCTACGAGTCACAACCAATTGTGAATGGCATGAAGGGCACCGCAACCGGGTTCCCTCTTTCGCGCTCAATCGAGATTAAGAACGGTGACAAAACCACCGTCCAGAAGTTGTTTGACTCCTCGACCACTAGTCTTGCCACCAACAATTTGAGTTCTCCGGCAATTGATCCGAACGACCCGAAAAACAAGAAGGGACCGCTTACGATTGCTGCCGCCGGCACCTACAACACCGGTAAGCAGGACTCACAGGGACGGTTCGTGGTCGTCGGCAGTTCCTCGTGGGCGGCGAACTCGTTCATCAAGTTTAATGGCAACAGCGATCTGGCTTTGAACACGATTGACTGGCTGGCATCCGATGAAGACCTGATCTCGATTCGTCCCAAGCAAGAGGAAGACCGCCGCGTCACCATGACTCGCGCCCAGATGAACTGGGTTCGGATAACCAGTCAGTTCCTGCTGCCGTTGGTCGTAGTTTTCGCCGGCGTGTCGGTTTGGTGGCGGAGACGCTAGATGAAGCAGAAGCCATATGGTTTGATCGTCGCCGCTGTCATCCTGGCGGGGCTCACGGGCGCGCTCTACTGGTCGAATCACCACAAGCCCGCGGACGCCGCGGAAGCTTCAGCCAATGTGCCGCCTAAGATTCTTGCGGTTAAAGAGGCCGACATTTCCAAGTTTGACCTGAAGAAAGATGGCAAGGAACAGGTCGGGGCCGAGCGCAATAGCGCTGGCCAGTGGCACATCAGTTCTCCAACATCCCTACCTGCCGACCAGAGTGCGGTTTCCAGCTTGCTCGGTACTTTTTCATCCTTCAGTTCCGAGCGTTTAGTAGATGAGAAAGCCGGGAATCTATCCCCCTACGGTCTCGACGCGCCGAAACTCGAAGTGGATCTGACCGAAAAAGACACCAAAACACAGAAGCTGCTACTGGGCGATGCAACCCCGGCGGGCAACGCAATTTATGCCAAGCTCGATGGCGATCCGCGTGTCTTCACTATTCCCAGTTATGACAAGACCAGTATTGATAAGAGCGCCAACGATCTGCGAGACAAACGCCTGCTGACGGTGGATTCCGAAAAGATCAGCCAGGTTGAACTGGCCTCCAAGAAGCAAGAGATGGCATTCGGCCGCAACAAGGACGAATGGCAGATCGTTAAGCCCAAACCGCTGCGAGCGGATGGGACGCAAGTCGACGAACTCGTCCGCGCCCTCACGGACGCCAAGATGGAACTGCCCGGATCGGACAATGGGAACTCGACCGATCAAAACTCGACTGATCAAAAAAAGATGACTGCAGCCTTTGCCTCAGCCGCTCCTGTCGCGACTGCCAAGGTGACGGCTGAGTCGGGAACGCAGGAACTGCAGGTTCGGAAGAACAAGGACGACTACTACGCTAAATCGAGCGTGGTGGAGGGCATCTATAAAGTTCCGAGCACGCTCGGTCAGGCGCTCGACAAGAATCTCGAAGATTTTCGCAACAAGAAATTGTTCGACCTCGGCTCGGAGGATCCAAACAAAATCGAGATTCGCGACGGATCGAAGACTTATTTTCTGACCAGGAGCGGAGACGACTGGTGGTCGGGCACCGCGAAAAAGATGGATGCCGCCACCGTGCAGGAACTCATCGACAAGATCCGCGATCTCTCCGCCAGTAAATTTCTCGATTCCGGATTTGCCGCAGCTCTCATCGACCTCACGGTCACCTCGAACGACGGCAAGCGGGTGGAGAAAGTGGCGATCTCAAAAGCCGGTGACAATTACGTTGCGAAGCGAGAGAACGAGCCAACACTCTACCAACTCGATTCTAAAGCGGTTGAGGACCTCACGAAATCGGCCGGCGAGGTTAAACCAGCCGTTGCATCCGGCAAATAGTCCGAATTCCAACACGCCGCAGACTGCTTCATCATGCTCGTCGGAAGAGTCATAACAATGTCGTGTTCATGCGCCTGAACGCAGCCGCCCTCCCAGTGCGACTACTTCGTGTCCCATGCACCACAACGCGTCCCAGGCTCCACGCTCTTTGAAATCGGCCTCTGTCCAACTCTTGCGGAATCAGCTAATTCGCTAACGGCTGCGAGCTTGCTCTTATTGCTCCCGACTGGGGAAAACCAGCACAGGAGGCAATATGACGCAGTACACACAGCACGGAGTACCAGCAAACCCAGAGCAGAAACCACAAGGAAAAACCCTTCCCCACGTATCGGTGGAAGGACACCGTTCGCAGGCAAACCCACAGAAAGCTAACGGCAGGCCAAAAATTGCGGCGCTGCTCGGCTCGCTGATCGCAACCGCGCTGCTGGGAGTCTTTGTATTCGAAAGCGGTTGCTCGAAAGAATCCGGCAAATCGGCGACCATCGCCCCGCCCAATCAGACCGTGGCCAGTCAGGCGCCAACGGAGATGTTGAGCGTGCCCGCTTCGACATCCACGACTGCGCTTGCAAACCAGCCCCCGGCGAAAAAGAAGTCGCGGCAGCGAAAATTATCGGCTTCTACATATACGAACTCAGCATTCGGAGTCTCCTTCCAATATCCCAAGTATGGCTCGCTGAAGGAAGGCGACAAGGCTACCCTGAAACCGGACGATCTGGGACTCCTTGAAATGAACTTTGTCCGGCCCGGCGGTACGCCTATCAGCGTGGTAGAACTGCCGCGCAAATTGTATGCGGGCACGGACTTTGACTCCGCTTTCTTCAATGTCAGCGTAAATCCGAAGCTGACCGCCGATGAATGCGAGCAATTCGCGTTCGCAGAAACGGAAAGTGATCCTGTGGCTACGTCAAAGACGAGAGTCGGAGCGACTGAGTTCCACACCGTCGAGGGCTTCGCCGAAGAAGAAAACAATCAAGCCGATGTGAAGTACTATCACGTCTTCCAGAACGGAAGCTGCTACGAATTCGCATTGGGACTGGAAACCGTTGACGAAGCGGTTCCGGACGAAATCAAACCTACAGTCAAGCTGGTAAACCGCAACGAAATTTTCCGCAAGCTGAATTGGATGCTGTCCACGGTGAAGATCCAGCCTGTTACCACGCCGGAAAAGCCGGTCCCGGAAGTTGCCACCGTTGTGCCACCAGCGCCAACCAACACGGCAATCACGGCAGCACATTAAAACTAAGCACGGTCAACGTGAAAAAGGCCACCCGCTTTTGGAGGGTGGCCTTTATCTTTCCCGCGATCATCTTGCAAAGCCATCATCCTTATAAGATGACGTTGATTGCAATCTGAACCCCGGGATGCACCGGGCTAAGCAGGAAATACTCTCCGTCGATGTAATCGACATAGACTACGTCGGTATAGGCCCAGCCCACGGGCCATGGTTGCGCAATTACGAACCAATATCCGCCATACTGGAAGCGTGGAGAGCCTTCGACGATGACAGGCTGGCCGATGGCGAATGTGTGCTGCCGGCCGAAATTGGCTCGAAAGCGGTCATCGGGAATGTGGCCGCCTTGTCGGCCTTTACGTCCTTCAGCCTGGTGATCGTGCCGATCATCCTGCCGATCCTGACGTGCTGACTGGTCTTGCGCCTCGCCGCGACGGTTATCTTTTTCTCTGTCTTGGTTGGCCTGGTGGTCCGCCTGTCTGTTTTCCTTGTCCTGGTCGGCGTGCTTATCGTCTTGCCTCTCTTGTTCGTGAGCGGCTTTTCCGTCGGGCTCTGCACGCTTTTCCTCTTGCGGATGCGGCTCGTCCTGCTGCGCATAGACCGGGATGGAAACTCCTAAGAGGACCGCCAATGCTGTGCTGCCGAAAACTGCAACTAGCTTCATAGGGTTTTGCCTCCATGTTTATTTGCTAACCAATGCGCTAACTTCGATGTCTGGGTCGGGCCCCGCTAACCTCCGGCGAGCGGTCTGCAAGCACGATCAAAATCAGAGTGGCAGAGTAAACTACACCGTCACCTGAGCATCACAAGCCGGATGGCCGCACTGACAGGCAATTTCCGTCTCGCTGCCGCCAGCATCCTCACAGGCCTGACTACAGAACTCGTCCTTCGCAGCGCAACTGCACGGAATGTGCGCGCATTTCTTGTTATTCGTTTCCTTCATCAGTCTCCTCAGTCTCCTCTGTCACTGGCGTTTACGGCGCGACACATTAGTTGCCGAAATCGGTTCGAAGGTAGCCTGAGAAGCGCCGCATGGTTCAGCGCGCCGCGGCCAAATCATGCTGACTCGGGTGATCGCTGTAGCGACGGCGCTTTAGGGCAGTAAGCATCGTGCCTGGTTCTGGTAGGCGATGGACTTCGCAACTTTTCGAGCATCTAGTGTTCGTGTTCGTCTTCCATATTCGTGTTCTATAAGGGAGAGATTCCAATGATTCGCCCAGAACCTACGACGCATCCCGATGACCTGATGAAACCGGATTTGCTCAGCGAGATTCTGCTAGTGGGAACCGGACTGATACTATTTGTTCCTTTACTGCTGATCCTCGTGTCCGCTCTTACTCAGTCGATCGCATTACGCTAGGTGGACTCACGAATAGCCGCCACCAAGCGGATCCCTCCAGGCAAAGACACCTACTTTTGCGTTGAGTAGTTTCTAGCTGCAGAAGCGGCTGATTAGTTCTTGCGCCTCGGAGTCTGGCTCGACGAATTGGAAGCCATAACGAAAGGCGCTCCTTTGCCGGACCAGCGCGCGAAGCGACACCCGATCGAGTGAGAGCTCGAACTCCAGTCGAACGACCTGATCCAGGGGAATCTCAATTTTCAACATGGCGGCAAGTCCGGATTTGCTGATGTCCACGGTACGGCCCATAACCAGGCTGCCGGTACGGGGGTAGATCTTGACATCACCATCCAGTTTGAATCGTGGATGTTGCCGTGCATCGATCAGCCGTTCCGCGCGGCGCGCCTGGGATTGCTTCTCAGATTCCAACTTTGCCTCCACTCCGCCAGCGATCACAAGGACGCGACCCCAAGATGATTGCCCGCTTCCCGAGGTTGTACAGAAAAAGAAACTATCAGTTCTATTATCGGCAATCCCCTCTGCAACTTCAGCAGGGGCTGGGCTGCTTCATGAATCTGGAACGGAGAGGACAAAACCTCTTTCGCTGCGGCTACAATCAGTGATCAAGAGATGGAATCGTCATCTGAGGTTGAGATTCGTTCCGCCAATCACGGCGATGCCGTTGCCATCTTGCAGTGTCTGAATGCGGCCTTTACTCGACATCGCCCGGAATACACGGCGGCCGCTTTTGCAGACACGGTTCTATCCCCGGAAGCATTGCATTTTCGGCTGCAGCAGATGCAGGTTCTGGTAGCGACCTTGGCCGGCCAGGTCGTGGGGACAGTCGCCGGCGCGTGCAACGGCGCGGAAGGCCACTTGCGTGGAATGGCAGTCCTGCCCGAGTACCACGGTCGGGGTGTTGCCGGAAAACTGCTGGCCGCAATTGAGGGCGATCTCCGTTCGCGCGGATGCGAGCGAATTACCCTGGACACAACCTTACCGCTCCAAGCGGCTATGAAGTTCTACGAGAAAAACGGGTACCAGCGCTCGGGGAACATCGCAGACTTTTTCGGCATGCCGCTACTGGAGTATGTAAAGCAATTCTAGCGCTCGTGTGGTGCGGACTCGGGGCAATGGATCCGCATAATCACGCATCGGAACAGCTTGCAAATGTACCCGCATCGAGTGGAGTGGTGATAAAGTTGAAAAGTGCTTTAGAATTAATTTGCTAGTCATGTCGGGGCGTAGCGCAGCCTGGTAGCGCACCTGCCTTGGGCGCAGGGGGTCGTAGGTTCAAATCCTATCGCCCCGACCAATTCTTTCATCCACTCCTTCGAGCCGTTTTGTCTGGAACATCACGGATATCCCTGCGTCCGTTCGTTTTCTTGTGCTGTCTGTTTCTTGCGTTCTGGGTAGGGGTTAGGCCTACGGCGTTGAAGACGGTGCGGAGGTCTTGCCAGTTGCCGTGCATTGCGCCTTCGATGGAGGCTTCGAGGTTTTTGATTTCTTGCCAGCGTTCGGATTGGCGGTTGATGAGTGGGGGAGTGGTGTCGGCT
>Ga0307474_10000083_pt1 | contig 68491 bp, 53 predicted proteins | sample atmos_gasesECM1C_2_FD_203312 | JGI IMG/M metagenome (GOLD analysis project Ga0307474, IMG submission 203312) | Hardwood forest soil microbial communities from Morgan-Monroe State Forest, Indiana, United States - atmos_gasesECM1C_05 | ecosystem: Environmental > Terrestrial > Soil > Temperate...
CCGTTTCAGGTATCAAAACGACTCTCTTTGCTGAGTTCGAGGAATCCTCATTTTTCTCTGTGGCTCTGTGACTGTGGTGAAATAGGGTGGTGAGCTTATTTCAAACTGTTCCGAGCGGCGATAGTTCTGGCGACCGCACTCGGCCGCTGGCGGATCGCATGCGTCCGCGGACGCTGGATGAGTTTGTTGGCCAGGAGCATCTGGTCGCACCGGGAAAGCCGCTGCGCACGCAGCTGGAACGCGACGACATTGGCTCGCTCATCTTCTGGGGACCTCCGGGGACGGGCAAGACTACGTTGGCGAAGATCATCGCGAGCATGACCAAGGCGGAGTTTATCGAATTCTCTGCTGTGCTGACTGGCATCAAGGAGATAAAGCAGGTCATGGCCGATGCGGAGCGCGCGCGGCAGTATGGAACCCGCACCATCGTCTTCATCGATGAGATTCACCGCTTCAACAAGGCACAGCAGGACGCGTTTCTGCCGCACGTCGAGAAGGGCAACATCCGCCTGATCGGTGCGACTACCGAGAATCCTTCGTTCGAGATCATCTCGGCTTTATTGTCGCGCAGCCGCGTTTACGTGCTTAAGCCGCTGACTGAAGAGCAAGTCGTCCTGCTGCTGAAGCGGGCGCTTGCCGATGAAGACCGCGGGTTGGGGGCAATGAAGCTGCGAGGGTCCGATGCGGTCTTGGCGAAGATTGCGTCTTATTCGAGTGGTGATGCGCGCAGCGCTTATAACGTGCTCGAAGTTGCCGCTACTCTGGCCCTCGGGCGTGCCGCGACCGATGCCGGCGCGGAGATCACGGATGAGATCGTCCACGACGCGTTACAGAAGCGCGTGCTGCTCTACGATAAAGCTGGCGAAGAGCATTACAACTTAATCTCTGCCCTACACAAATCCGTGCGCAACAGCGATGCCGATGCTTCGCTCTATTGGCTGGGCCGCATGCTGGAAGCGGGTGAGGATCCGCTCTACATTGCGCGCCGCGTGGTGCGTATGGCGGTCGAAGATATTGGCCTCGCCGAGCCCAATGCCCTGGCGCTTTGCATGGCGGCTCGCGATGCGGTGGATTTCATTGGCATGCCTGAAGGCAATCTCGCGCTGGCCCAGGCTGTCGTCTACCTTGCGCTCGCGCCCAAGTCGAACGCGCTGTACACCGCTTACGGTGAAGTGCAGCAGGATGTGGAGGCGACTGCGGCCGAACCGGTCCCGCTGCACCTGCGCAATGCGCCTACCGGATTGATGAAGGGCCTTGGTTACGGCCAGGGCTATCAGTATGCCCATAACGTTGAGGGCAAGATCGCGGACATGCAGTGCCTGCCCGACAATCTGCGGGATCGGACTTATTACCATCCCACCAATGAGGGTGTTGAGAAGCGAATTCGCGAACGCATGGAGGAGATTAGAAAGCGTCGTCGAAAGGTTGGCAACACGTCTTTAGAATCCGAACAAGAGTCGGATTTATAGAGATACCGGTAAGCTGATTTTTGCGTTTCGTCTCCCACCCTTTTCGCAATGAACGCGAATAAGAGTGGGGCACCTTAGATGGTTGGTCCGAACAGCGGGATGAGTCGCCCGGTTCACTTCTTGGCTTGGGTATTCTCTTTCGCGGCGAAGTCTACGAGTTTCTGGAGTACTTCGTAGGGAACGGCGGGCAGCTTGCGCCCGTTGACGAAGAGCGTCGGCGTACTGTTGACATCCAGGGCCTTCCCCAACGCTACCGACTTTTCCACATGGGAAACAGTTTCGGGCTTGGCGGCACAGGCCGCAATATCGGCGCCCTTTACTCCCGCGGTATCGGCAAATGCGGTTAGTTTTTCGTCGGCATTGGCGGCGGTGATATCGGTTTGTGCACCGTAGACGCTTGCAATGAACTTCCAGAAAGCATCGGCGGAACTGCGGTTGACACAGTCCGCGTACGCGGCAGCCTTGGCGGCCCAATCGTGCATGGGAAGGGGGAAGCTCTGGAAGACCACGCGAACATTCTTGTCCTCAGCAATCAGTTTTTCGAGGAGGGGATGGGCGTCCTTGCAGTGCGGGCATTGCAGGTCACTGAAATCCACCACGGTCACGGGGGCGTCTGCGGGACCGCGCGAAGGTCCGGTCACACCTCGTTCCAGTTCCTTCTGGTTTGCAGCGAAGGGATGGGCGCCGAACGGCATCACCTCTCCATTTACGGCATGCTTGCCGTCCGGGGTGACGTACAGTTTGAGCGGTTGCTGACCTTGGGGACCGCTGAGCACTACGTTCACTTCCGACAACCCTTCAATTTCGGAGGGTTTGACACTGGCGACTTTCCAGCTCAAGGAAGAGTCGTATCCGAACCATTGATGGAGAAAAGCGTTGACCGTTTCTTCGGAAGGAAGGTTCGGGCTCATGGCCTTGGCGTGGGATGGCGCAGATTCTTGCTGCGCGCCGGCCAACGTTACCAGAAGGAGCAGGATTAAGAAATATTTCAATGAACGATGCATGTATTCCTTTCAAATTTACGTCAGAGTAATTTTCCGAGGGACAGAACCCCAGGGGCGTATGCCGAACCCTTTTGCGGCGAACTGCGCTGCGCCTGAAGGCATATCCTGATACGAACTGGTTCTTTGTCCAGCAACGATCCTCACACGAATCGCTTTTGTTTCCCGCAACGCTCTACACGTCTGACTTGGCCGCGATGGGAAAGCGGCGGCCATAACCGAAGGCCTTTTCTGAAATTTTGAGTCCCGGCGCCGCCTGTTGGCGCTTGTACTCGGTGCGCTCCACCATGCGAATGACGCGTCGAACCAGACTAACATCCAAGCCGCGTTCGCCGGCAATCTGATCCGCGGTGTGCGACTCCTCGACGTAATCTTCCAGGATCGCGTCCAGCACTTCATAAGGCGGAAGCGTATCGCTGTCCATCTGACCGGGGCGCAACTCGGCCGATGGCGGCTTCTCCAAACTTGCCTGAGGAATTACCGGGCGGCGCGAATTCACGTAATGGCTGAGACGATAGACCATGGTTTTAGGCACATCAGAAATTACCGCGAGCCCGCCGACCATGTCTCCGTACAGGGTGCAGTAGCCTACGCCCAACTCGCTTTTGTTGCCGGTGCTCAGCACGATCGCTCCGAACTTATTGGAGAGTGCCATCAGCAACGTTCCCCGGGCTCGCGATTGGATATTCTCTTCCGTCTCATCCTCTTTGCGTCCGGCGAAGACCTTGGCGAGCGTCTTCTTGTAGCTTTCGAAGATATCGCCAATACACAGGAGTTCGAAATGGATACCCAGGTTTTCGGCGAGCGCGCGGGCGTCATCGATCGAGCCCGTGGACGAATACGGACCGGGCATGCCGACTCCGATCACATTTTCGGGTCCCAGTGCGTCGGTTGCGATGGCCGCGGTGAGCGCCGAATCGATGCCTCCGCTCAGCCCGACAATCACCTGCTGAAAGCGGCACTTGCGCACATAATCACGCGTCCCCAGTACGAGCGCCGAATATGCACTCGCGTCCGCGCCTTCGATCTGACTATGCATCTCACCGGTCAGTTGATCGGAGTCGAAATGGACGATGTCTTCTTCAAACGATTTTCCTTGTGCAATCACCTCTCCCGCTGGATTGAGCACCAGGCTGGAACCGTCGAAGACCAGGCTGTCGTTACCTCCAACCTGATTCACCATCGCGACCGGAAGTTTATAGCTGCGCGCGATGGTGGCCAGCATGTCCCGGCGCAATTGACGTTTGCCCAGCCAGAATGGAGAGGCCGAGATGTTCAGCAGGAAGTTGCCTCCGGCGTTCACCAATGCTTCGACCGGATCGAAAGTGTAAAGGCGTTTGTTCCAAAAGTGTTTATCGTTCCAGGCGTCTTCGCAAATGGTCAGGGCCATCTGCTTCCCGCAAAATGGGAACAACACCTGGCTTTTTCCCGGGGCAAAGTTACGCATCTCATCGAAGACGTCATAGGTGGGCAACAACATCTTGGATTGCAGGAAAGCGGTTTTGCCATCCTTGAGCAGGGCCGCGGAGTTCATCACTGACTTACCGCTCTCCGCGTGAGCCGGGGTTACCAGCCCGCAAATGACGGCGATGCCGCGCGTTTCCGCGGCAATGCGGTCCAGAGTTTCGCGATTGTGCTGCACGAAAGAGGCGCGCTCGACCAGGTCGCGGGGCGGATAGCCGCATACGGAGAGTTCTGGAAAGAGAATTAAGCCCGCGCCATCGGACTGGGCACGACGGGAAAATTCAATGATTTTCGCCGCGTTCCCCGCGAAATCGCCCACCGTGGGATTGATTTGCCCCAGCGCAATCTTCACTCTTCCAGTGTAAAGGCAGGCGGCGTGAGCGCCAAGTCGAGAGACAGGCCGAGCTTTCGGGTCGTGAGAGGGGCGGAGCTGCGGACGTCGTTGGACTAGACTTCCCTGCTCAGCTGTTCCATGACTTGCGCGGCTTCGCGCAGTCGCGCAATCTCGTTGCGCGGGAGTCCGCCAACTGCAGAGGCCAACATCTCTACGCGGTGTCTGCGGCCTTCCTGCATAATGCGAACACCTTTCTCCGTCGCCTCAATGACAATAGCGCGACGATCCTCTTTGTCGGTTCTTCTGTGGACCAGCCTCGCGCGCAACAAGCCGGCCACGATGCGGCTCATAGTCGGGGGCTTGACCTGTTCGGCTTCGGCCAGACTGGCCAATGATTTTGGCCCTCCGAAGACGAGAACCGATAAGGCGGACAACTGCGCCGGGCCGATGCCGAGCTCACGATCGCGAATGCGCAGGCGCCGCAGTAGATGAATGGCGGCAGAGTGCAGACGGTCGGCGGCTTCCGGGGCTTCACCCGCTGATTCAAGTTCATCTTTATTTTCGTCACGCGTTTGCATTTTATTAATTAGCTATGCTAATTAAATAGTATCTCAAATTCGAGGGGAGATAAAGCCATGACAACCAGTGCCGCATCCAGCGGAATCGCCATTACGCAAATCGGGCAGATCGCCGTAAACGTGCACGACACCAACCGGGCGGTTGAATTCTACCGTGACAGTCTGGGACTCAAACTGCTGTTCATAGCGGGTCAGCTCGCGTTCTTTGATTGCGGCGGGGTTCGCCTTATGTTAACGCCGCCCGAGCGACCTGAGTTCTATCATCCGGCATCGATCCTTTATTTTAAGGTGGCCGACATTCAGGCTGCCCATGCGCGGTTGCTGGAACGCGGTGTGAAGACAGAAAGTCAGCCGCACGTGGTCGCGAAGATGCCCCACCATGACCTTTGGTTGGCGGATTTCCGCGACTCCGAAGGCAACGTCATGGCTTTCATGAGCGAAGTGCGGCGGTAGCGCGGCTCTCAAGTTGGGGCGCAGTCGCGCAGTGAAGCCGCACTTCGATCGCCTTCGGCAGCTTGAGACGTAGCAAGTTACGTCTCTACAGCCGGTTTGTGCCGCTCGTGGCATGGCTAAGAAGCCGTGCCTTCTCAAAGACCTATCGCTGGCTGACCGGCGAATTGTCAGCGGCTTCCAAGCTCGGAGATCGCGCCCGTCAGTCAACCAACCGAAAGCGCCGATTAGCCATCCAAAAGCGTATATTCTATGCCAGTATCCATGCTCGTAAAGTGTGAAAACTGCGGTTACGAAAACTTCCCGCAACATCGGTATTGCGGGATGTGCGCTGCCCCCTTGCGTCTTCCGGGTGCTGCCGGAGCTCCGCCACTGCCTCCGCCACCGCGAGTTCCCTCACCTGCAGTACCGGAGTACGCGGCGCCCAAATACAAGGGGGAGATGGTAACGCCACCAAAGGAGGCCGTTCCGCGCGAAGTCAGCGGGCCTTCATTTCTCGGCTTAGGGGATGAACGGGCTGAGGAAAGCGCCAGCTACCTGCTGGAAGATGAAACGGCTGGCCATCCCGGGCGCAACCTCATTTTGATACTGCTGATCGCTGCGATCGCTACCGCGGGTTGGCACTGGCGGCAAGATTTGCGCATCGTGGCGGACAGAGTTCTTAATTCCCAAGGCCCTGCGAAGGTTAACCCCACGGACAATCAGACGCCGAATCCTGCGCCGCCAGCGGCTTCGGATTCGACTTCGGGCGCAACTCCAACGACCAAAGCAGATGCAGGCGCTAAGGTCGAGCAGCCGGCTGAGGTTAACGCCAAGGCGCCGGCACCAACTCCGCCGGCTGCGGCTCCGGCCGCGGGAGCGGCATCAGCCGCGGCGGATTCGACCCCGCCGGTGCAGGCGGATCAATCACAGCCGCCCAGTCCGTCTGCAGGAAATGATGAGGATCAGGATGCGGCGGCTTCGAAGCCGGATGCGGGAGTGGCTGCGAAACCGCCTGCGCGCGCTCGCAAACCTGTTATGACGCCCGCCCAGCGAGCGGCGGCATCGGCCTCAAGAACCGATGATTTGGAAGCCCAGGGCGAAAAATATCTTTACGGAAACGGTGTGCCGGAAAATTGCGCGCGCGCGCGGACAAATCTGCTGGCCGCGGCCGAGCATTCGAGCGCGCAGGCGGCGAGTGTGCTAGCCACCATGTATGCGACCGGTCACTGTGCCACCCGCGACCTGCCCACCGCTTATCGCTGGTTCGGGCGATCGCTGCGCGAGGACCCTAAGAATACCCGCATCGAACAAGACCTGCGAGTTTTGTGGAACCAGATGACGCCTCAGGAACGGCAGATGGCAATGCGGAGCGAACGCTGAGGTGGAATCATCTTCTTGTTCATAGCCCGTTGTCTTGAATTATTTTGCCTGACTTAGTCTTTGCCGCAGGGTTTTCACGATCAAGCCGAGCATTCCATACCTAGCAGCATTCGCCAACAGAAACCAATATAACGAAACGCCGAAATGGAAGCGGACACCCGCCAGCACGACTGGGCAAGTAAATTCTATGAGAGTGACAATTGCGGAGCTCATCGGAGGAGATGTGATCGCTAAGGCGTAAAGCGCCCAGCAGCCGCTACTAGAAAGCCCTCACCCGCGCACATAGAAATTTTGTATTTCATGCGACAGCTCCTGATGTTCGCTGGTCTGATCGTCTCACTCCTCCAAAACTGCAATAGGTCGCAATCGGCAGAGCCACTCTGCGGGTCACAAGGGCGTGCGGTGCTCTGCTCCGCTTGGACGAGTCTCAGTTCCCACACTAGCAAGATCTTGATGGGGCGAGTCGCCGGTCACCGCACCTTGTTCAAGAAGCGGGACCTAGCCTACGCGGGCGCTGACGACTGGGACCATCCAGACTGCGTAGCCGCGGGGATTGCGAATGTTGGCGATCATTTGGTTGAAATATTCCACTGCGGCCTGGCGCGTGATGGGGGTTAGTTCGCCGATGGGCTCCGCGTATCCGTCGCGCCAGGCTTCGATGATGGCCGCGAATGTGCCGCGGCGTACGCGCACCGTATCCACGACGATATAGTCCACTGTGATTTGGTCCAGGTTCATTGCAGCGAGGATCCCGAAGGTGTTGCGGCCAATGAAGAGATCAGTTCCGGTTGCCGCTTCAAAGCCCGGCGGGACCTGATGCCAAAAATCCCGGGGGTCGAGCGGACCACGCTGAAAGTGGAGCATGCCGTAATCCTCTGGGATGAGGTGCAGGTAGCCGCCACGGCGCGTCACCCGGGCAAGCTCGGCGATCACGCGCTCTGCGTGTGGGATGGAATGGAGGACATGGCGGCACACGGCGAGATCGAAACTGCGATCGGGGGCTGAGAGCTCGAAAACGCTCTGGTGCTCGAACGCCAGCCGGAGTGCGAGGTTTGCGTAGCGAGATCGCGCGAGATCCAGGTGGGCGTCGATGATGTCCACGCCGAGCACGCGGGCCTGGGGAAAGAGTACGGCCAAGCGCGAGGCAGCTTCGCCCGTACCACAGCCGGCGTCCAGGATGCTGGCCTCGGCGGGCAGCGGGTAGCGACGGAGTAAGGGGATCTCCTGGGGCCAAATGGCGCGAGCTTGGGCGTCTAAGCCTCGCACCATCGATTCGTCCGCCATTTGCTTCGCCTGTGGGTTGAGATCGGTCATTGCGTTTTCCTCGTGCTTGCGGTGGGCTGGTCCAAAGTTTAAGGCTCAATTCTACAAGTGCATCGCGGGCAAGGAATGCTGCATACCACCGCACTTCCTGTGCGGCATTCACTTGGGGGGAATGAAGACGACCAGCGGCGCCATCGAGCTTGCATGCATGAACTGGGATAATGTTCAGGAAGTCGCCCGGGACATTTCATATTCGAGCAGAGCTGGATCGTTTGGATAGGGTTCGGTTCGCCCAGTTCGAGTGAATCCCAAGCGCTGGTAAAACAAGATGGCGGGCTCATTGTTGGACACCACCATCAACTGCAGAGTACGGACTCTGCGCAGGCGGGCCCAGCGGAGAACCTCATCCACCAAGAGACGACCTATGCCTCGCTGGCGATGAGTTGGAGCCGTCCACATGGAGATCAGATGTGCTCGAGTCGCATCCTTGTCATTGAGCAATGAGCCAGCGATTCCGCACGCCGCGCCGCTATCGATCGCGAGGAACCCGATCCCTTGCTCACCGTTCCAACGGACCGCGCGTTTAATCCAATCCGCGTCGGTAAGCTGAGCCTCCTCTGCATAAGTCGAGCCGAATGCGCTGGGAGTATCTTGAAGCGCGCGCAGGCGCACAGCCTTAAAGATCAATGCATTTTGCGACGTGATTGGCTCAACAGCAATCATGAGCTTGAACCTTACCAACCCGAATCAGCGGAAGCGGCGAAAGAAAATTCGAATGTACAGACGGCACGCTCTAGAACATTTGCTGTGATTGGTTGGTCTGTCACTCGCTGAAGCATGGCGGAAGCGAGTGGGGGTCGAACCCACCATCGCCGCCGAAAGACGACGATCGCCGGTTTTGAAGACCGGGATGATCACCGGACCACATGCGCTTCCGTGTTGTGATTCTAAAGGAAGCGCGAATCCAACGGCGGGAAGGCAGAGTGCGTTCGCGGCAGCGGCAGTCGCCCGAACTAAGAGTCTGCTGGTGAACTTCAATCAGTTGTTGCGCTTTGCCTCTTCCCAGTCTGGGACGGAGTTTATTGTTTAGTAGTGGGCACCCCCCTCCCCGTGTTCGAGTGCAAAATCTAGAAAACTAAGGACTTACAAAATGACCATGTGCTAGATCTTTGAGTTTACAGGAGTTACACGCAAAATCTAGATAACATTGGAGTTACTGGCGAGGTGGAGAGAGGCCCATGGCCCCTTTTGGAACCGGCAGACCGGTCAACCATCGCTAAGCCGCGGAACGCCCGGGCACGAACAGAGTGCACGCCATCGCTGGGATCGAATTGTCAAAGATCTTTTATTATCTTGTAGATAATATACTTTCAATAATCTTATCCATTGCGAGCCTCCGCGTCAAGCAGAAATAGGGAGCCATGCACCCGCCCCTTGCGAAAAAGCAAGGAGCGGGGCACCCAAGACCTGGCACCCAAGACCTCGCTACCGCGCTTCCGCTCGTTTGCGGCGCAACGATAAAATCGGCTGTGCGATGCCTCCCTGGCGGGGTGCGACAGGGGTATGGACTATCAGAACAGTCAGATCGCAGAGATTTACGACCACGCTAACTCGCGGGCGCGGGATACCGACTTCTATCTCTCGCTCGCCGGAGTGCGTCCGTGCAGTGTCCTTGACCTGGGTTGCGGTACGGGTTTGCTCTGCTGTGCCCTCGCCGAACGTGGCCACCGGGTGACGGGCGTTGATCCAGCGGCGGCGATGCTGGCTGTGGCCAGACGCAAACCTCACGCAGAACAGGTTGAGTGGGTCGAGTCCTCGGCGCAGAGCTACAGGGCGCAGCGGCGCTTCGACCTGATCGTCATGACCGGACATGCTTTCCAAATCCTGCTTACCGACGCCGATGCGCTGGCGGCACTCGGGACCATGCGTGGCCATCTGAAGGAGGGCGGCAGGGTTGCATTTGAGACTCGCAATCCGCGGGTGGATTGGGCTGGCGAGTGGGCGGGGCGGGTCCGCACATTGCCCGACGGCCAGGTTCTCGAGACGTTGGAGATCACTGGCACGGACGGCGAATTCATCTCGTTCCAGACTTCCTACCGCCTTCCGCACGGGACGCTGACCACCAGCAGCACGCTGCGGTTTCCCTCGCGAGAACATGTAGAGGCGCTGATCGCCCGTTCGGGACTGGTGGTCCGTGAGGTGTTCGGAGACTGGGATGCGGGCCCGTTCGAGGCCGCACGCTCGCGAGAAGTCATCTTTATCGCGCAGATTCGGGGGTTGCCTCGAAAACCCCGACGCTGGCGGCATGTGTTCCTCTCCTTTACAAAAACCGTAAAGTTGGACAGCGGGACTATACTCTCCGCAGATAACCTAAGCATTGCGAACTCAGAAGTGGCGTCGAGGTGCTTCGATGAACAAAAAGATGGGCGCCGCATTCGCTGCGCTGCTTTGCGCAGCATCAGCGTTGGGCCAGATCAAGGTGTCAACGATCACCGATGAAAGTACTGAGTCATCTAAGGCCGTGATGACTGATCTACGCTCAGGGTTTGCCAGCCATCCCAAACAGTTCACGCTCGTAAGCAACAATGATTCGGAGAGCGGGTTGGTTATCACGGCCGACTGTATGCCGCGAAAACCGAAGGAAGCTTTCACATGTTTCTACACGTCACACTATGCTGGTATGGCCGGGAAGACGTTCATGGGCGGAGGAATTTATATCGGGGTCACGCCCGATGAGATAGCAGATAACTTCCTAGCATCCATTGCGCAGGACGTTGTGGAACGGTGGAACAGCACTGTTCGCAACAATAACATTGAGAGCCTTGAGGCTTGCCTGTTCCTGACGCAGTCGAGTTGCAAGGTGCCGGATCAGTTGGAGCCGGAGCTGAAGACGAAGATCATAAATTTGTCTCAGTTCCTACAAAAAGGTGGGTTGAAGAAGTGAACTAGAAATGGTTGATGGGCGTTCCGGCAAGGATTTAACGCCATTACAGACGCGATTCGCTCCGTTGAACGGGTCGTGGGCGAAATTGATACGCGCTGGCAATTTACTGAAGGATCAGTCAGATGATTTCGGACGTCCAACTGAAGGAGCTATTAGCTCAGAAGAGTGAAACAAAAAACCTCGATTTCAAGAGATCATTCAATTGGAACACATCCGGCAATGATGACAAGTGTGAACTTGTGAAAGATCTTCTTGCGTTTATGAACACGCAGGATGGCGGGAAGATAATTATCGGAGTTGACAACAAAACGTTTCAAGTTGTGGGAGTCAGCCTGGATGAACAGTCTTCCTTCGATCCCACAAAACTAAACGACTTCCTCCAACGCTACACCGACCCTGCGGCCTCGTGCGACGTTCAAAAGCTCAGGGCGAACGGGTTAGACGTAGTGGTTCTTGACATACCCGAATTCCGAGACGTTGCAATCATATGCAAGAGGGATGCAAATTCGAGCAAGGACTCATCGAGACTAATTCTAAAAGCCGGAGGTCTATACATTCGGACCGAGAAGGCAACGAGCGCGTTGGTATCCTCGGCTGAAGAGATGCGAGACGTGATGAATCGGTCTTTGCTGAAGCGGGGAGATCAGCTATTAAACTCAATTGAAACGCTTCTCAGAGGTAAGCCAGCAGCCAAGGAGCAGGAGATTGCAAAATACCGACGGGAGCTAGAACTCGCACAGGCCTACTTTCGGCAAAACTTGCCTGCTGATTTTGAAAAAAGTGGTTACTGGCAACTGACTGCAATGCCCGAGTCATATAACGGCGAACGACTGAACGACATAACCACGGTCCTGAAGTTCTTATTGCAGGCAGAAGTGTCGCTACGCGGTTGGAATTTTCCCCACACTGATAAAGAAAACAAATCGAATTTTAGCGATGGTCGGCAATCGCACACGATTTTCCACAAATACATTGAAGCGTATCGAGCGTATCAGAGTGGCCTGTTCATCTGGCGCGGGGGATATCGAGAGGACCATCTCGAGTTTGCGAAGCAATACGGAAAAGCCCTGAGCTTCATAAATGTAATCTACGAAATAACCGAATTTTTTGTCTTCTTGAAGAGGTATTACGAGAGGGTCGCACCCGAAGCTACGGTTCGTGTTTCAATCGAATTGCACGACATCAAAGACCGTGCTCTTGTTGCAACTGATTGGGATACTGCGACGTTCTTTGGAACATACGTTTGTAAAGAAGCCGAACTGCTCATTAAACGGGATTATCCAGTGGCCGAATTGCGAGCATCTACTGAGGAACTTGCGATCAAAGTAGTGCAGAAGATATTTGAAGTGTTCAACTGGAACAGCCCCGATCCCAACATGATTCGCGGCTGGCAGCAGAGATTGTTAAGTCGGACCTTTTGAATCCCTACCGATTCAGCGAGCTGGCCCGTGCTTTCACCACACACAAAACTGGGTCCCCTGCCCTTCTCGCGTCTTCGCGAGAGGGTGCGCTTTAATTTGCGCTAGTCGCGCGGGTACTTATGCGCACATTTTGGTGCAATAAATCCTTTAAAGAACCGCTCTATTCCTCGCAGAATCTAAAAAACAAACGGTCGTGATTTTTCTTGTCTGCTCGATCTATCGTTCTACAGGTAGTTACAGGCAAAATATTCAAAACATGGGAGTTATCGCGGCATCCCAAGTGCCGGCCGTTCCACCTTGCAACCGTAGCTAGCAGTGATAGCATTGACAGCATGGCGACTCTAACCATTCGACAACTTGACGATAAAACCAAGACCCGGTTGAGGGTCCGCGCGGCGCATCACGGACGTTCCATGGAGGAAGAAGCCAGAGAGATTTTGCGTTCCGCTCTAACCGCTGCATCCCCGGTGAAGGGGAACCTGGCGGAGACTATTCACCGGCGTTTCGCCGCCTTGGGTGGTCACGAACTCGAATTGCCGCGACGCGATCCTATACGCGAGATCCCGGATTTGGCGAATGATCATCCTCGACACTAATGTGCTCTCAGAGCTCATGAGGCCGACACCCTCGGGTCGTGGTCTGGGTTGCGAAACAACCGGCCGCACAACTCTTTACGACGTCAATTACCGAGGCAGAAATTTTTTATCGACTTGAGCTGCTCACCAAAGGCAAGCGCCGCGAGGGGTTGCTGGCGGCGGAGGCTATGTTTGCCGAGGATTTGGCGGACCGCGTCCTCGGGTTCGACAGCGACGCAGCGCGAGCTTTTTCCAAGATTGCCGCCAACCGCCGTGCTCTCGGCAGACCGATCAGCCATGCCGATGCGCAGATCGCAGCCATCACCCAAGTGCGAGGAGCCAAGCTCGCGACCCGCAATGTTACAGACTTCGAGGACTGTGGCCTTGACGCCGTTGACCCATGGCATGCCTCGTAAAACCTGCCGCCAGCGCCAGGCTCAACATGACAGAGGAGTTTGGCGTGGCCCGCTCGGCTTTGTATCCGGTGGCCCGCCGCTGCGATTTCAGCTAAAGCCCCGCCTTCTCGCCAAGAACGCGAGAAGGAAGGGCGTTCGCTTTTTAGGTGTGGTGAAAAGCAGGGGCCAGTCGCCCGGAGCTAAAACGCTCGTGGGGGCCACGATGCGATCGATTCGAGATTGCCGGTTTGACCGTCCAGCACAAAGGAGTCGGCCGATTCCTTCAAGCTACAGGTTTTACCTGTTGAACTGATATCGACCACGCCAATCCAGGAGGCGGTGCCGCTGAATGCGGTTTCGGCAATGTATACCTGGCTGCCTGTGCCGGAGGCGTTATTCGCCAGGGCGACGCCGCTACCGTTGAACCATTCCGAGCCGTACCCCTTGAGTACGGGGGAAAGGCATCCCTTAGAAACCTTGCCTGTGGTTTTGTTAAAGAAAACCGCAGTGACCGTGCCTCCGCCTGTGCCATTGGTATAACCGTTGTTGTTGACATAGATGAGACTCTCGTCCGGGCTGAGTTCTACATCGTTGGAATTGACGCCCGTCCCCAGTCCGGCGCTCGATCCTCCATAGAGTTTGGTCTTGGTGAGTTTTCCGGTGGAGATGTTGGAAACTTCGATCGTGGTATAGGCGGCGCTCACGGGAATATCGCCAAAGATCGCAAACTTGCCATCGGCTGAGATATCTACGCCAGCCGGGTAGTAGCTATTTGCCTCGCCGGTGGAATTCTGCTCGTCACCGTTTGGAACAGGCACTCCGTGGGAGACGTTGAACGATTCGATGGAGCCATCTCCGTAGGCGACCACCAGGATTTTTCCATGTAAGCCCATGCCGTCTGGTGCACCGATACCAAAACTGCCTGAGCCCAGGCCCTTCGCCGGGATTGATTTCAGATATTTCAACTTGCAACCGCTCAAAATCTTGTAGGTAGCGATGCTCCCTGTACCCTGTTCCCCGCTGGTCCCACTGAACCCTGCATAGAGGTAGCTCGGGTTCGCAATCAGGCCAACGCCGGCAAAGGTTCCTGCATCCTTGGCGCCGGCCTTGAACTTTCCAACCAGCTTCAAGGTTGCTTCGCTGATCGCGGCAACATCGGCGGAGCCGGCATCGGAGATATACACACAGGACTGTACCTTGTCGTGGAGCACTCCCACGCGAGGAGCTGCGAAGTAGCCTCCGCCATGCCCGGTTCCCCCGGTTTTTACAACTTTCACTTGAGTCAACGCGCCGCCCGCGCCGATGGTGTAGAAGGTTGCTGTGTTGGCTGTAGAATTGTCGTCGTTGGTTACCAGATATTTTTTCTGCGCGGCAAATGCCGAGACCGCGAATATTCCGACCAAGCCGAGCAGAGTGAGGGATTTGAAGATGCGTGTCATTGGTTTCTCCTGCGGAGGGATAACGTCGGGCAACGTTAGCACATGGCAAATTCCGATTCAAGGCCATTTTGCGCCTTGCTGAGCCTGACTTCCCAAGAGCAGCGGCCTTTCTGGAGCGGTAGGTTGTCATGGCATTCTCCCGTCATTCTGAGGAAGTGCAGGCGGGTGCCTCGCTCCGTGCCCGGTTCTTGGCAGGGGGCGGGTAACCGCGAAGGCTGTGTGTCCGCGATGGTCACATTATGCTGCGAACGTGAGACCACAAAGATAGTGCAAGCACCCAGCTTACCTTGTGCCCCTCAATCTCTGGTACGTGATTCCGGTCAAGGCCTGTCTGAACCGCCACAATCTGCTCTTCTACCCCAAGTCGAAAAACTCGCGCGGACGGCACGAAAAATATCGCGAAGCCTGGTGGCGGCTACAGAGCAGGAAGGTAACCGAGTAGCTTCGGGCGTGTGGGGACGGGTCTCTAACCCGTCCCTGCGGAGCAAAGCTCCGAAGGGTCTGGCCAGCCCCATGGGCTAGCTCCCCGGCTTATCTACCGCCGGTACCCCCAAACTTCCAAGCAACGATGATAGTGCTGAAAACCGTCACCACGGCAGAGAATATCGCAATCGTACTATTTGACATGAAGGTGCAAGGACGAGGATTGAACGCTGGATTAGGGTTGCAGTAGTTTTCCCTTAGCCAAGTAACCAGAAAACATAGTGGATAGAACACTACCGGGAACAGCGCGTAAAACTTCCATCCCAGACGTTTGGAGTTCGACTTCATCGCCAGGCAATCATGCCACTAATCCGCCCGGACTCCAAACGGGATTGCTCTTTAAGGCCTGGCACTTGGAGCTACCCAGGCTTTCCCTGACGACAAAGTGGGTGCGATGAAAGGATGGGCCAGGCCCCGGGCTCAGTTTAAATTGGAAGTCTCAGCCTGATCGAATCGTCGCTCGCAAAGATACTTGCGAATTGATCTTCATTTGCTGCCTTAAGCAAACAGGCTCTTAGAATTTCTTCCATTCGCCTGTAACTTCTGATCACTTCCCCTGAGAGCTCTGCCTTCGCCGCTGCAGGGATGCCACCCGACATGTCCACGAAATGCTGACCATGAGCTAGTTGAGACCGTTGATCATAAGCTAAGGCCACCTCCTCTTTTGAGCAGTTGACGCCGACCATCGCCGCCAGTTGGAAGACACGCTCCCGGAACTGGCCGCCTGAATTTGGCCGATCGGTGTGGATCAGGGCCTCTAGAGCGGTCGTCATGACAACCCAACGAACATCGAGCTCGTACATGAGCGAGGAATACTCGTGATACCAGAGCGAACGGACAAGACGTCGCGGCCACTTTTTCGAGTCGAATCGAGCTATCAGGCTCGCCACGAGGCCGAATTCTTGGTTCGTCAACCAATCCCTATTCTCAACAGTCGACACAAATGCAATCGAGCCGTGGCCACCAACAATGCCGGGGTGGATCCATTCGATTGAACCATCTGGAAGGGTCACAACACGTGCTGAGAATCGAAAGGCTTGAGTAGTTGGGTGCACGAGCCTCGAAAGTGCAACACACGTACGAAGCACGCCATCGCCATCCCAGCTGCCCGTCATTCGGTCGCTAACCTCGCCGACTCTGCGGACGAAAGAATAAAGCTGCCAATATTCGCGAATCCTGTGCGCATTTGGTGGGCGAATCCCGGGCGACTCTAAGGCGACAAATAGCTTGTTGGTTAGCTGCTCATTCAGGCGACTCACGACCACATCTTTGCCCAGACTTATCGGCAAATCGGGTTGCGGAAACTCCTCCACGACGACGGGTGAACAGTTCGTTCGTGGAGTGTGGACGACAACGTCGTAAACGGCTCTGGCCGTATCGGATGAATGCGGGAGGGGAGGAAACGAGTCCATGGAGCTTAGCCCGTCTATTCTTGTGCACCGTTCATTTTCTTCTCGCTTACACCGACGCTGGCTGCGTCACTTCTTGTAACGCTGCCGCGAATGCGTCGATGGCTTGATTGATCTGGGGGCGGGTGATGATTAGCGGGGGTTGGAAGCGGATTACGTTGCCGTGGATGCCTCCAACGCCGACCAGGACGCCGTTGCGGAGCAGGGCGTCGCGGATGGCTTCGGCTTCGGTGGTGGCTGGGGTTAGCTTTTCGTCTTTCACCAGTTCTACGCCGATCATCAGGCCGAGGCCGCGGACTTCTCCTATGAGTGGATTCTGCTTTTGCAGGGCGCGGAGTTTGGTCATGGCGTAGTTGCCGGTTTCGGTGGCGCGGGCGGGGAGATTTTCTTTCTCCATGAAATTAATGTTGGCGAGGGCGGCGGCGCAGGAGATGGGATTGCCTCCGAAGGTGGAGAGATGGTCGCCGGGTTTGAAGGCGGCGGCAATTTCGGGGCGCGTGGTGAAGGCGCTCAGGGGGAATCCGTCGGCAATGCCTTTGGCGGTGACCAGGATGTCGGGGACGACTCCGTAGTGCTCGATGGCAAACATTTTGCCGGTGCGGGCGAAGCCGGATTGGACTTCGTCGGCGATGAAAAGGATGTTGTGCTGGTCGAGGACTTTCTTTACTTCTTTGAAATAGTTTGGCGGCGGACAGATGATGCCGCCTTCGCCCATGACCGGCTCGGCTATGAAGGCGGCTACGTCGCCAGAGGTGGCGAAGCGGATTACGTCGTCGAGGGCTTTGGCGCACTGGCGGGCGCATTCTTCGGGGTCATTGCGCCACTGCGAACGGTAGGCGTAGGGTGCGGGGGCGAAGGCTACGCCTGGGGCGTAGGGGCCTCCGCGTTTTTTGCGGCCTTGGTTGCCGGTGATGCTGAGAGTGCCCCAGCTGCGTCCGTGAAAGCTGGCGTGGAGCGAGATGTATTCGTGCTTGCCGGTGTAGAGGCGCGCCAGCTTCATGGCGCCTTCGATGGCTTCGGCGCCGCCGTTGCCGAAGAAAGTTTTGGTCAGGCCGTGTGGCGCGATTTGGGCTAGCTTTTCGGCTAAGTCGGCTACTGGTTTCACGTGGTAGATGTACGAGGCGGCGTGAACCAGCTTGTCCATCTGTAATTTGGCGGCGGCGATTACTTGGGGATTGCAGTGTCCGGCGTTCACTATCGAGATGCCGGAGAAGCAGTCCAGATAGTCGCGGCCGTTTTCATCGGTGACCGTGGCGCCGTTGGCATGGTCGATGATAATGGGGACTACCCGCTTCATGAAGCCAGTCATTATGTAGTCTTTGTATTTTTGGATGGTGTTGGACATTGGTTCCTCAAGTTGAAATCATCGCCGTAGTGGGGCGCCGCCACAACCAGCCCCGTCATCCTAGATGCAATGTCTTAAACACCATTGCAAGAGGAATACCGAGAACGCAACGAAAAGCAGCCCTTGAACTCTCACCAAGACGACGTACCAGCCCGCTTCCACGATTTTGAAAGGGTCCAAGCCACCAAAAGGGAGCTTAGAATTCATGAACACTTGCGCGTCTCGGATTTTGCGCGGAAACGCGGCGAGCAGCCCGCCAAAAATAAAGAACATGACGAAGCCCCAAAACGTATCAAAGCATCGCATCCCAAACCTCCGAATGCCCGCCAAGAACCTGACTGAAGTAAATAGCGTTTCTCCCGCCTGACTCGCCGCGCTCGTTGGGCGGACTAGGCGGCCGTCCCCACACGAGTTTTGCCGCATTTTTAACTAGAACTTACGTGAGTGTTCTTTTGCCCAGCGTTCGATTACCACTTTCTTCTCGGTATAGAACTCGACGGCGTCGCGGCCTTGCCCGTGCAGGATGCCGAAGAAGCTGTCTTTCCATCCGCTGAATGGGAAATAGGCCATCGGCGCGGCTACGCCGATGTTGATCCCGATATTGCCTGCGGGAGCTTCGTAGCGGAAGCGGCGGGCGGCGGCGCCGCTTGAGGTGAATAACGAAGCCTGGTTGCCGTATTTACTGCGCTCGAGGAATGCGAGGGCTTCGTCAAGGTCGCGAGCGTGAATCAGACTTAGGACCGGGCCGAAGATTTCCGTGTCGGCTAGCTCGCTTGTGGGTGAGACATCATCTAGGATCGTGGGCTTCACGAAGTTCCCGGCTTCGTGTTTGGGGATTTTGGGATTGCGCCCGTCTAGGAGAACTTTTGCGCCTTGCTTTTCGCCGGTCTCGATCAGAGATTCGATTCGCGACCTGCTCTGACTCGTAATCACGGGTCCCATCTGGATGCCTTCGTCGAGGCCGTTGCCTACGCGCAGGTTCGCGGCGGAATCAGTGATGGCGTCGCGGAATGTTTTTTGCGCTTCGCCTATGGTTACCGCGACCGAGACTGCTAGACAACGCTGGCCGGCGCAGCCGAAAGCGCTGTCGCTGATGATTTGAGTGGCCATCTTCATGTCGGCGTCGGGGAGCACGATTACGTGATTCTTGGCTCCTCCCTGGCACTGGGCGCGTTTGCCATTGGCGCCGGCTCGTTCATAGACATACTTCGCTACTGGAGTAGAACCGACAAAGCTGATGGCGCGGACTTTGGGATGATCGAGCAAGGCGTTGACTACGGCTTTTCCGCCGTTCACGAGATTGACCACGCCCTTGGGTAATCCAGTCTGAGCGAGTAATTCATAGGTTCGCTGGATGGTGAGCGGGACGCGCTCTGAGGGTTTGAGGATGAAGGTGTTGCCACACGCAATCGCGTAAGGCAGAAACCAGAAGGGGACCATGCCGGGGAAATTGAAGGGCGTGATAGCCGCTACTACGCCGAGCGGTTGGCGGATCATCATTTCGTCGATGCCGCGAGCTACGTCTTCGAGATTGTAGCCTTGCATCATCATCGGAATGCCGCAGGCTACTTCGACGTTCTCGATGGCGCGACGCCACTCGGCTTTGGCCTCGGTAAACGTCTTGCCGTTTTCCTGTGTGATTAGTCGGCTTAATTCGTCAATGTGATCTTCGAGAAGCTGCTTCAGCTTGAAGAGCGGCTGGATGCGGTCTTCGGGCGGAGTGCGGCGCCACTCGGGATAGGCGGCCGTTGCGGCTTCGGCAGCAGCGTTGACTTCGGCGGCCCCAGAGAGCGGGGCCTTGGCGATGGTTTCGCCGGTTGCGGGATTGGTAATGTCGAACCATTCAGCGGCGGTGGATTCTACCCATTGGCCGTTCACGTAGTTGGGAACTTTGGTTAGCGGTGGGGCTGCGATGGTCATTTTGCGTTACCTCTGCGATTCGCGAAGATTCCTGTGCCGAGAAACGTTGCGAGCAACGTTTCTACAGCATGATTTTTTTTCGTAGAGACGTAGCTTGTTACGTCTCTTGCCTTCGAGCGTTCGCTCGCTGGGCGGACGAGCGCGGCCGCTCCTACGTGATCATGGTTGCGACGTCCCTTTTCTCACATACCATCTTTAGCGCCGACTCGAGCGCATCGAGGCCTTCATCCATCTGCTCATCCGTTACGACCAGCGGAACTAGAACGCGGATCACGTTGGAATACGAGCCTGCTGTGATTGTAATCAAACCGTGTTCGTAACAATATTTTGTTACTTCTTTGGTCTCGTCGGCGGCTGGTTCGCGCTTGTCGGGGGATTTCACTAGCTCGATTGCTTGCATTCCGCCCAGGCCGCGGACGTCGCCGACCATCGGCCAGCGCTTCTGCCATTCTTTGGCGCGCTTCTGGAATTTGTTTCCGATTTCGTTGGCGCGAGTCAACAGGTTTTCGCGGTCGAAGATGTCCAGCACAGCTAGTGCCGCCGCGCAGGATACTGGATTACCTGCAAACGTTCCGCCGAGACCTCCGGGGCCGGGCGCGTCCATGATCTCGGCGCGGCCCGTAATTGCGGCTAGCGGCAATCCCCCGCCGAGCGACTTCGCTGTGACCACGATATCGGGTTCGATGCCGTAGTGTTCGCTGGCAAACACTTTGCCGGTTCGGCCGAAGCCGCTTTGCACTTCGTCGGCGATGAAGAGGACGCCGTGCTTGTGGCAGATTTCGATCAGTACGCGAAAAAAGTCAGGCGGAGGAACGACAAATCCGCCTTCGCCGAGGACTGGCTCGGCGATCACGGCAGCTACATCTTCGGATGCGACTACGCGTTTGAATGTGTCTTCGAGATGGCGAGCGCAGTAGAGATCGCACGAGGGATATTTCAGCGAATACGAACAGCGATAGCAATATGCGAAGGGAATGCGACAGACATCGCCGGGAAATGGCGCGAAGCCGGCTTTGTAGGGATGCGTTTTGCTGGTGAGCGCCAGGGTCATCATGGTACGACCGTGGAACGCGTCTTCGAAGGCGATGATGCCCGAGCGTCCGGTGTGGGCTCGTGCGATCTTTACTGCGTTCTCCACCGCTTCAGCGCCGCTGTTGACGAACAGGGTTTTCTTGGGGAAGTTGCCGGGGGTGATTTGGTTCATCCGCTCGGCCAGGTGGATATAGTTTTCATACGGCGTGACCTGGACGCATGTGTGCAGGAAGTTTTCGAGTTGCTCGCGTATCGCAGTGATTACCGGCTCACGGCGATGCCCAACGTTTAGGCAGCCGATGCCTCCGGCAAAATCTATGTAGCGGTTGCCGTCTACGTCTTCGAGCCAAGAGTCTTGGGCTTTGGCCACGTAGATTGGGGTTCCATGTGAGAGGCCGCGGGGTACGGCTTTGTTGCGGCGCTCTGCGAGCGCTTGAGATTTCGGTCCCGGGATCGGGGTTTTTAGTTGAATCGTGTTCATGATGCTTCCTACGTTGCTGTGCGAATTCCCTGCGGCTTTGATCGTCCTACAAGCGACGCAAGATCCTTCGACTCCGTAGCTGATTCGCTTCGCGAATCGGCTACTGCGCTCAGGATGACAGTATGCCGGGGCATATTCAGTACCAGCCGATTGGGGTTTCACTTAGATTGATGTGTACTTGTTTAGTTTCGAGATATTCTTCAATTCCCCAAGGGCCTAGCTCGCGGCCGAAGCCGGATTGCTTGTAGCCTCCCCACGGGGCCTCGACGTAAGTTGGTTGCATATGGTTCACCCAGACGACTCCTGCACGCAGCGATTTCACGGTGCGGAATGCCTTGAAAATGTCACGCGTCCAAACCGCGGCGGCGAGGCCGTAGGGTGAATCGTTGGCAATTTTGATTGCGTCTTTTTCGTCTTCGAACGGGATGACAGCGGCTACTGGACCAAAGATTTCTTCGCGGGCAATGCGGGCGGAGTTGGTGACGTCATAGAAGATCGTTGGTTCAATATAGTAGCCTTTGGCGAACTTCTCGGCGCGTCCGCCGCCTGTGGCGAGCTTAGCTTCTTTCTTGCCGAGCTCCTGGTAGGAGCGCACGCGATCGTATTGATCTTTGCTGACCAGTGGGCCCATCTTTGTGTCGCGATCGGCTGGCGATCCCAGCTTAATCTTCTTCGCTTTTTCGGTCATCGCGTCTACGAACTTTTTGTAGATAGGCTTGTGCACCAGGATGCGGCTGCCTGCGGAGCACACTTCGCCTTGATTGATGAAGACTCCGAAGAGTGCGCCGTCGATGGCGGCTTCGAAGTCGGCGTCGGCGAAAAAGATGTTGGGTGATTTGCCGCCGAGCTCTAGCGTTACTCGCTTCACCGTTTCGGCGGCTTGTTTGACGATAATTTTGCCGACAGCGGCGCTGCCGGTGAAGGCGATTTTGTTCACGTCGGGATGCTGCACCAGGGGTGCGCCACAGCTTTCGCCGAACCCGGTGATGATGTTGACGACACCCGGCGTCAGGCCCACGTCGCTCAACCAATTGGCCATTTCGAGCACGGTGATGGGCGTTTGCTCGGCGGGCTTTAGTATGCAGGTGCAGCCTGCGGCCAATGCTGGTGCGAGTTTCCACGCGGCCATGAGGAGCGGGTAGTTCCACGGGATAATTTGGCCGGCGACACCAATGGGTTCCTTCAGCGTTAGGCTCACAGCGTTGTCTGGAACGGGGTTCACGTATCCCAGAATTTTTGTGGCCAGGCCGCCGTAATATTCGAAGCAGGTGGCTACGTCGGCGATGTCAAACTCCGCTTCGACTATTGGTTTGCCGGTGTTGCGGGATTCTAGCTCCGCCAGCATGGTTGAATTCTGGCGGACTTTTTCGGCTAGACGGAACAAGACGCGTCCGCGTTCCTGCGCTGTCGTCGAGGCCCACGGGCCGTTTTCGAAAGCCGCCTTCGCGGCAACTACCGCGCGATTGACGTCGTCGGCGTTTGCCTCGGGAACCTGCGCGATTACTTCTTCCGTGGCGGGGTCGTAGACGGGAAAAGTCTTGTTGGACTTGCTGTCCACCCACTCGCCGTTGACGTACATCTGATAGGTGCGAACCTCGGTCTCTACTCCACCTGGCATTGTTTTCTCCTGAGTCGAGCTTCGCTCGACCGGACAGCCGAGGGCGGCTGTCCCCACGTGATTCAAAATCGATTTACTTCGCTTGCATGGACGGGCGAGTCGCCCGTCTCCACACGAACTGCTTCCGGTGTTTTCAGACGACTGTATCCAAAGAAGAAAAATACTGCCAAAGCGATAAAGCCTAGCGTGATGCCGAACATGCTGACTTCGTATTTCCACAATGACGTAATTTGTTTGGCGGGGAAATAGGCCACAATGATTGCTAGCGTCGTGGTGATAAGCCCGGCCACACCGGCAAACATGAGCGTTCCCCTGCCATAACATCCTTGGAGGGAACCACGCACGGCAAACTTGATCAAAGCGGCAAAGACGTAGAGAAATGGAACCAGTTGCAGCACGACCGCGGCCGACAGCATTTTCTGGAATGCTTCCTGTACGCCCCCGGAAAGTGTGAAGTTTAGAACGATGAGGACCAGCGATACTATGCCTTGCACGATCAGCGCTACATGCGGAGTCGCATACTTGGGATGAACCTTTCCCATGGCGGCGGGCATATAGGAATCGAGGCCTGCGACAAATGGGATGCGGGCGGAGCCGCCCATCCATGCGGAGCCGATTCCGGCAATCGACAAACTCAGCATGATCGCGAAGGGTGCGATAATCCACGCCACACCGACTCTGTTGGCCATGTGGCTGACCGCCTGCACGATTCCCTGTAGTACGTTGATGTCGTTTTTTCCAATGGCGACAAGCAGCGTGAGAGTGGCGCCTACGTAGAGAGCGCCGGAGATGACGCCTCCCCAGGCGACGGCTCCGGGCAGGGTTTTCTCGGGGTCGCGAATTTCGTCGCCCATCACGGAGGCGAGTTCGAGTCCGACGAGACCGAAACAAATTACGCCGAAGGAGTTCAGGACGAACTTGGGGTCGGCGGGAATTCTGAAATCCGCCGCTTGCACCGGTGTTCCGAAGCGCGACCAGACAGTCACTCCCAACCCAATGAGCACGGCTGCGGCGACGAAGGTTCCAATGCCGCCCAGGTTGTTCAGCCACTTTCCTACGCTCAGGCCGATGATATTCAGTACGGTGAGAAGTGCGAGGAGAGCAATTGACGCGACCATGGCGAAAGTTTTGTCGTCGGCTAGCGCAGCGTGGCCGGGGCCCATGGCGAAAACAGAAACGCCAACAAAATACAGCATCACCGTCGGGACGTAGAGCATGTTGTTCGTCCAGTAGCACCAGCCGGAGAGGAATCCATGGAAATCGCCGAAGACTTCTTTGGCCCAGAGGTAGACGCCGCCTTCTCCAGGATAGCGGTGAGCCAGTTCGATAACGGCGATGCCTTGCGGCCAGAAAAAGAGGAGCAAAGCGATGATCCAGAGCCAGACGGTGACGCCGCCATTGGCGGCGATGCTGGGGACGACGTTAAGGTTAAACACGGCGACTACGAAGAGCAGCACCAGATCGAAGCGGCCGAGTACGCGCTTGAGGTGCGGTTGGTGGGCGTTTTGGGTTTCAGCTGACAAAAGTTTTCTTGATCCTCATCCTCCCCCGCTGTCATTCCTCGCGAAGTGAAGTATCTGTTGTTCTGGAGCCGACATAATGCAGATTCCTCGCTGCGCTCGGAATGACAAATCGTTAAGGCCGTGCGACGTCGGTTCGTGCCTTTCCGAGACTGTCTGCCGAGCGTTGCTCGGACCCCGGACGAGAGCGTCCGGGGCTACGTGGACATCGGCAGAATTTAGTGCGCCACTACCTCTGCGGTCCGCTCTTGCTGGGCCTTCGCAAGCGCTGGCGCCACATCCTCGAAAGCTGCCAGATGCTTATCTATGTCGGCCTCGGTGTGCTGGACCGAGATCGTCCACTGTTCGTCCCACCAATAAGGTTGTGGCATCACGCCACGATTCACCATGCCGAACCAGTAGTGGCTCCAGAGATCGATGTCGACGGTGGTCCAATCGCGATAGTTGCGGATCTCTTTGGGATAGAGCATGAGAGCTCCGTTGGCGCCGGCGCTGGCGATGTAGGCTTGCAGGCCCACCTTCGCGATCGTCTTTCGATAGCCAGCGTTGAGTTTCTGGCTGAGCTTGTTCACGTGAGCGTAGTTCGCGCGTGTGAGCACTTCACGGAAAGTCGCGAGACCGGCCGCCATCGAGACTGGATTCGTGTTGTAGGTGCCGCCATGAAAGACTTTGTGCTGCGAGATCAGGTCCATGACGGACTTGTGCGTGCCGAATGCGGCCAGCGGCAAGCCGCCCCCAATTGACTTGGCGAGGCAGATCATGTCGGGCTTCACGCCAAAATATTCCGACGCGCCGCCCCAGCTTAGTTTCGCTCCCGTCTTTACTTCATCGAAGATCAGCAACGCGCTGTTTTTTGTCGCGATGTCGCGCAAGCCTTCAAGAAATCCCGGTTGCGGCATGCAGAGGCCGACGTTCATCATGATGGGTTCGAGGATGATGGCAGCGATTTCGCCAGGACTTTGCTTGAAGCGAAGTTCGACGCTGGCGAGATCATTAAAGGCGGCGACAGGGATGTTGGCGATGCTTGCCTTGGGCACACCCAGTCCACCAGGGACTGAGGTGGGAGCATTGGCGTCGCCAAACTCGGGAGCATGCGGCTTCACGCTGACTAGCGCGGCGTCGTGCAGACCGTGGTAACCGCCTTCGAACTTGAGAATTTTGTCGCGGCCAGTGGCGGCGCGTGCCAGACGGGTGGCGTGCATGGTCGCTTCTGTCCCACTGCTGCCAAAACGAACCATCTCAACCGGAAAGCGATTGCATATTTCTTCGGCCAGTTCCCACTCCATGTCATGCGGCATGCCAAACATGGTTCCGGTGCTCAGACGTTGTTCCACGGCCCTCATGACTGCGGGATGACAGTGTCCCGCCATCAGCGCGCCGAAACAGAGGTTGTGGTCGATGTAGTCGTTGCCATCGAGATCGCGAAAATGGGAGCCGGTGCCTTCCTTCACGAAGATCGGGTACGGGTCATAGGCGCGGTAGTTGCTGGCAACTCCGAGCGGGATGCGCTTCAGGTTTTTCTTGTGGGATTCGGCGGACTTGGGCGTGCGACGCTCGAAGGTTTCGAGCTCCTTTTGCAGTTCGGGGTACATCCGGGTCTCCAGAGATCTCAAGCCGCCTATGCGGCCATTAGAGTGTCCGGGCGCGAGGACCGCCCGGGTTTCAGGCTAGAAGAACAATTTTAGCGCAAATTGCACCAGGCGCGGGTCGCGGGCCGAAGTGATTTTACCGAAGAGCGCGCCGTCACCCAGATTACCATCAGGATTCGTAAACTGCGTGTGATTGGCAATGTTGAAGATCTCCGCACGGAATTGCAGATACTTGGTCTCCGTGAGCGTGATCAGTTTGTGCACCGAAAAATCCGTATTGTTCAGCCCCGGGCCGCAGCAAATGGTGCGCTGTGTTCCGATATTGAATTGACCCAGCGTTGGATTGGCGAAATCGGAGGCGTTGAACCAGTACCCACCACTGGTTTTGGGGTTCAGTGTCGTGAATGGCGCAACTCTCTGCGGCGCCTCCGTGCCGACGAAGAAGAAGCTGTTGATCAACTCGGTGTCGCTGGAAGCGTTGATCGAATCGTTCGACAATCGGATGGGAAATCCGCTCTGAAATTCCGTAATCCCTGAGATCGCCCAATCGTTGGCGAATTTACCCACCAGTCCTGAGTGTTTGGGGATGGGAAGATCCCAGAAATAACTAATCACGAACCGTTGAGCTGAGTTGAAAAGCGATAGAGCACGGCTATTTCTAAAGTTAAAGGGATCGAGAGTTTCTTCAAAGCTCGATGCCTCATCCATGGATTTGCTGAAGGTGTAGGCCGCCTGGAATTGCAAACCTTTCGAAAAGCGCTTTTCCAGCATGGCTTCGAAGGCGTTGTAGCTGGAGGTGGCAATCGTATCTTCCGCGAAGATGTCGGTGAAAACAGGAACACCGTCCACGGGACAGTTGGCGCCGCTGAATGGATTGCAGGTAGGTGAAGAATACGGACGCAGTCCCACCAGGTTGAGGCCAGCCGGAGCAACCGAACCAATCAGAGCGCCCGCTGGAATTACCGTCGGGCCATTGGGACCGTAGGGAACGTGGAATCCTCCCGGAGGAGCCATTGCATTTGGCGAGATAGTGAATTGAGTATCTTCCAAAGTTGGACCGCAGGTTGCGGGCGAGCCGAAGGAACTCACATTGCCGGAATTGGCATTCGCTACCGCGATGATGTCCAGGCAGGTTTGGGGATCGGATGGGTTGATGTCGTGTGACGCCAGCAGCCGATGCCCCTGAGAGCCAACGTAGCCAAACTGCAACATCAAATCCTTAGCCAGCTCTCGCTGAATGTTAAGGTTGTATTGGGCGGTGTATTGCGTGCGCATGTGCGGCTGGAATTCGCCGAAAAGTTCGATGGGGCGGAACCTTTGCCAATCCTGCGGTTGGCCTGGGGTGGGACTGAGAATTCCATTGTAAGGATTCGGACTAACGGTTCCATTCTGGCCGACGAAGGGTGTATTGAAAAAAGTACCGGATAGGAACGTGCTTCCACCGAAGGGAGGCTCGGCGCCGAACTGCTCCATGACCAACTGTTCTATCGGATTGTAAAACAGGCCCCACCCCGTGCGAATGCTGGTCTTTCCATTGCTTCCAAACAGCTTGCCCAGAATGCCGCTCATGGCGTTAGGACTGTAAGCCAGTCCAATGCGGGGCGCGAAAGCTTTGTAATAAGTTTGCGTCAGGGCAGCGGGCACGCCTTTGTCGCCGGGGAAAACGATTCCAGTCGGGAGCACGCCGGCACTGAGGCAGTTTGTCTGCCCGAAGCTTGCCTGTTCCGCGGGAGTAAGCGTGCACGGATACACGGTCGAGTTCTGCCCTGGGCGGAAGGTCTGCACGTGATGGCTGATGTCCGTGAGCGGGGTATCGAGTTCCCACCGCAGGCCGTAATTGAGCGTGAGATTGGGCTTGATCTTCCAGCTATCCTCGGCGAACGGATACAGCGACGTGCTGCGGATGGCTTCGCTTTGAGCCGCGCCTTGGGTATAGGAGTCCACCAGGCCGAGAAGATATCCGGCATAGTTGTCTCCATCGTTGGTAATCACGGCGTTCGAACTCGAACTGCTGATCACAGGAGCGCCGTTCACATTGAAATAGAGCGTCTGGTCAAAACGCGCCCGGCGGACGTCGACGCCGAACTTCAGGGTGTGGTTGCCCTTGACCCAAGTGAGGCTGTCTGACCACTGGAAACTGTTCCCGACCTGAGGCAACTGGCCCTCGAAGTTGTTCCCGATAACAGCGCCGCCAGAAATGGTGGTGAATGGAACTCCTTCGTGAGTGGGCCCTAACCCCGGAGTAATCCCGAATGCGGGATTACCGGTCGAACTACCAGCTAAGGCATTGATCGCCGAAGAATCAGAAAGGCCGGTAAAGCAGAACTGTGCCACAGCCGAAGAACACGAAGCGGTTACTGCGTTGTTGGTTTGGGGTTGCTGAAAACCACGTTGGCCTTCGCGCATGTAGGTGAAACGCCCCTCGTTGACCACGGCGTTGCTAATCGTCCAGGTGTGGCTAAGGTTCACTTGCTGATAGCGCGAGTCGTTACTACTTCCGAAACCCGGGATATTGGCGCCGGCTGCCTGAAAGAACGAGAACGGCTGAAAATTCGCGTCGTCGGTGTAGTAATAATAAGCGGTGAAACTTTGGTGATCGGTGATCTTATGGTCGAAACGGATTGTAAACTGGTCCTGGAAATCGGTTCCCGAGGGTACGGCTTGGAAGGTATTGGTACCGACATTCGCAGTCGGAATATATTTCTGCAGCAAGTCCGCGGCTACTGGATCCTGGCACTGGGTAGGAATTACACCGCTCGGGAATACGGAAGTCCAGGCTACGGGAGCAACGAAGTTGTTGGGCGGGGGCGTACCGCCCGCCGCTTGGATAGCATTGCTACAACCGGGGCGACCATTCAACACTTGAGCCACGAATGGGCTACTGATCGCATCGGGTGTGTTGGCAGTGTTTGGAACGAATCCTCCAATACCAGAAAAATCTCCCGTACGCTCTGCAGTGGTAGGCACCAAGACTTGCGAACCAGACTGTCCCTGCACGATGCGGCGTCCCTCATACGATACAAAGAAGAATGTACGATCCTTTTTAATAGGCCCGCCAAACGTGCCGCCGAATTGGTTCTGATTAAATTGCGGTTTCACGGTGTTGAAATAACCTTGTGCGTTCAGAACCTTATTACGGAAATATTCATAGAGATTGCCATGGAAATTGTTGGTCCCGGATTTCGTGATCACGTTAACCACGGCTCCAGAGTTACGGCCGTACTCGGCGTCGAAGGTATTAGTGATGACGCGAAACTCCTCGATGCTGTCGGGGGTGGGTTGGATCGTGGGCAGGTTGACGAACTGGTCGTTGGCATCTCCGCCGTTCACGCTGAAGTTATTGGAGCGTCCGCGGCCGCCGTTGACGGAAACAGAACCGGCGGAATCTGAGCCGTAGAAGAGACTGCCGCTGCTGCCCAATTGCGACTGGACTCCCGGTTGAAGCTGCAGGAACTGGTAAGTGTCGCGGGTATTCAGAGGCAACTCATTCACCGAGCGGTCGTTGATCACGGCGCCGAGCTGGGTGCTGGTTGTGTCTACCTGTGGCGCTTCCGAAGTTACCTCAACCGTTTCCTGAGTGGCGCCGATTTGCAATACCTGATTGAGCGTGACCACCTGGTTGACATCGACGGTGACGCTTTTTTGCACGCTCTTCTTAAATCCGCCCAGCTCATATTCGACTCGGTAGGTGCCGGGGACGACCTCGACAAAAGTGTAGTCGCCGCTGTCATTAGTCTGCGTGTTCCGAGTGGCGCCGGTAGCCTCGTTGACCAGCGTGACTTTTACGCTCGCCAAAACCGCGCCCGTGGGATCAGAGACACGACCGAGAATCCGGCCACCGGTGCTCTGGGAGAACGCAGCAACGGAAACAATGGTCAGTGAAACCAGCACAGCCAGCCAAGAAGCGGACACACGACGCGCCACAAACGGATGCATTACGCACCTCGGATTCAGGGTGGAAGATTCCAATTAACAAATGCTTGCGTGAAAATCAAACCTTGCTATAATTGCGCAAGGTTAGAGAACCCGCCGCAAGCTGTCAAGCAAAAAATGGTGCTGTAAATCAGACCCGAACAAGACACGGGAGCGCAGTTTTAGAAATGAAGCCCGCGAACCCAAAACCCTACTTGAAAATCGGCGACGTGGCTCGCCTGGTGGGCGTTTCTCCGTCTGTGATCCGCTCGTGGGAGAGTCTGGGCCTCACCCGGCCTCATCGCACCATCAGCAAATATCGCCTTTACACTCCCGAAGACATAAAGCTGCTCAAGCGCGCGCGATTTCTGCGGAAGGTGCGGGGGCTGAACGCGCCTGCCATTGCGCAGTTGCTCAAGCGGGAAGGCTTGGTGCGTTCGTCTACGAACGGCGGCGGCGGCACCATCGGATTGCATCTGCGACAAATGCGTCTTCAGCGCGGGCTGTCTTTGGCTCGAGTGGCCGAAAGGGTTGGCATCTCCGTCGGATTTCTGAGCGCGCTGGAACGTTCTCACATGAGCGCATCCGTGAGCACTCTGCGCAAACTAGCGCGATTCTACAAGACCAGCATCCTTGATTTTTTCGATGCGGCGGAATCGAATAGCCGATTAGTGCCGCCGGATAAGCGTAAAGTCCTCGAGGCGGGACCGGGCGTCCGCATGGAGTTGCTGGCGTGGGGAAACACGGTGATGGAGCCGCACCTGTTTCGCATTTCTCCCCGTGCCGGCAGCGGGGAATCCTACACCCACGAAGGCGAGGAGTTTCTGCATGTCTTGCGAGGGCAGTTACAGATTTCAGTCGCGGAGATGGAGTACCGTTTGAAGCCTGGTGACAGTTTTTACTTTGAGAGCGCAACGCCGCACCGCTGGTTCAATCCGGGTCGCACAGAGACACGGGTGTTATGGGTGAACACCCCGCCAACGTTTTAGACCGATTCCATGCGACGCAGGGGCAGGAATGGTGGAGACCGATTGATGAGCCGCCGATTTGTGATGGTGTTGGTAGCAGCAGCCATTTCCTTCCTCGGCTCTTGTGCCAGGAAGACTCCTACCCTCAACCTGCTGGTTTGGGAAGGTTACGCCGATCCATCGTTCCTGCGCGGCTTTGAGGAGCAGTATCACTGCAAGGTCACCGCTTCGTACATGGGTTCAAGTGACGAACTGGTGGCCAAACTGCGGGGTGGCAGCGCGGGCAACTACGACGTGATTTCGCCATCGAGCGACGTTGCCACTTCGATCGTTGCGGGGGGCTTGACGGCGCCACTCGACCTCTCGAAGTTCCCGAGCTACAACCAACTTTCGCCTCAGCTCACTTCCCTGCCCCTGGTTCGCATGAAGGGACAGGTCTTTGGCGTTCCATTCATATGGGGACCGAACCCTATCCTTTATGACACTACCGCGTTTCCACAGCCGCCTGACAGTTGGAATGTGTTTTGGGATCCGAAATACCACGGCAAGGTTTCTGTTTGGGACGAACTTTCCACGGTGTACATGGCAGCGCAGGTTCTGGGCTTCGACAAGCCAGACCCGACTCATCTTTACAACCTCAGCGACGCGGAGCTGGACGCGGTCAAGAAAAAGCTGCTGGAGTTGAAGCCGAACATCCGGAAGATGTGGTCGACGGGCGGCGAGCTGACCAACTTGTTTCAGAACCATGAAGTTGTTTTGGCCATGGGCTGGCCGCTGATGACCAACCAGCTTCGCAAGCTCAATTTTCCGATTGGCGAAACCATCCCCAAAGAAAACACGACCGGCTGGATCGACCATTTGATGGTGACCGCCGGGAGCGAGAACAAGGAACTGGCGTACAAATTTCTCGAGTACATGATTGAAGCTCAGACACAGAAGAAGGTGGCGGATATAACCGGGTACACCCCGGCAAATCCACAGGCGGCACAGTTCATGATTCCGGAGCAAGTCAAAAGCCTGCATCTTGATGATGTCGACAATTATCAGAGGCACATCTACTTCTGGCAGGATGTGCCTCGCCGGGCGAAGTATGTTGAAATCTGGAATGAAGTGAAAGCGGCGCAATAAAGCAGCGGGCGTGCGCGCCTGGCTGGGCAGGCGAGACGCCAGGCCTCCAACGCGGTGCGACTTCAAGAACATGGCTACCACAACCGAATCCGCGGTCGCTCGCTCCGGCAAATCCGGCGTGCGACCATTGCTTGATATCCGCAATGTTGCGAAGTCTTTTGGGAAGAATCCCGTACTGCGTGACATCTCTTTGCAAATTGCGGAGGGCGAGTTCTTAACCATTCTCGGAGAGAGTGGCTCGGGAAAAACTACGCTGTTGCGGATCATTGCTGGGTTCGAGAAGGCTAATTCTGGCGAAGTCGTGATGGAAGGCGAACGGCTTGATCTTTTGCCGCCGTACCGGCGCCGCGTCAATACTGTGTTTCAACACTATGCGCTCTTTCCACATTTGAGTGTGGAGGAAAACGTGGGCTACGGGCTGCGCGTGGCCAAGTTGCCGAAAGATGAGATTGCGGCGCGCGTTGCAGAAGCGTTGGCCATGGTGAAGATGACCGCGCTCGCCAAGTCCAAGCCAGCCAAGATCAGTGGCGGACAGCAGCAGCGGATTGCGCTGGCTCGCGCTCTGGTAAACCGGCCACGGCTATTGCTGCTCGACGAACCGCTTTCCGCGTTAGACGCCAATCTCCGCCGACAAATGCAAGTGGAACTGAAATCGTTGCAGCGAGAGGTCGGTATTTCGTTCGTATTCGTTACTCATGACCAGGAAGAAGCCATGGTTATGTCGGACCGCATCGCTCTGTTGCGCATGGGCGAATTGGAGCAGGTGGCTTCGCCGCGCGAAATTTATGGTCGTCCCGCGACGGACTATACGGCGCAGTTCATCGGCCACACCAATTTGCTTCGTGGCGAAGTGAGAGCGGGAATGGTTCATTGCAACTCGCTCGCGTGGCGTGTCGGGTTGCCGGATGGTCCCGCTTTGTTTTCCTTGCGGCCGGAGAATATTCGGTTGGCAACGTCGACATCGGGTGACTCTGACGTGAACGTGGTCCGCTTCCGCGGAAAGATTCAGAACCAGGCTTTTCATGGCGCTACCGAACTATTGCAGATTGCCTGTAACGATGGGCTCACGGTATCGGTAAGAACTGCGACCCGCGAAAACCGGCAAGGGGATTTGCATTTGGAATTCTCCGCGGTCGATGCAGTTCCGGTGCGCCAATCGGTGGAGAAAGGCAACGCAAGCTGATGTTTTCCCGCGCATACCGAGCCGCAATCACCTTGCCGCCCTTGCTGTGGGTGGTGGTGTTTCTGCTCGTTCCCTATGCGCTGCTTTTCTGTTACAGCTTCTGGTCGGTCTCCCCGTCGCAGACGATCGTGCACGCCTGGACCTTGGACAACTACCGCGAACTCTTGCGTGTGAATGTTTACCTGCAGACTCTTTTTCGGTCGATGTGGATTGCGGCCCGCGTCATGATTTTTTCGTTGCTGCTGGGCTATCCGCTGGCCTATTACCTTTCTTTCTATGCGGGCGAGCGAAAGGATCTGCTTTATCAACTGGTGATTATTCCGCTGTGGGTCAGCTACCTGGTTCGTGCCTACGCGTGGAAGACGATCTTAGGCAGCGATGGCGTGCTCAATACTTTGTTGCAGTACGTCCACGCTACAAAACATCCGTTGGAGTTTCTGCTTTACAGTCCGTTTGCGGTGGTGCTCACGCTCACCCACATCTACACGCCGTTTGCAGTTTTGCCAATCTATGCGTCGCTCGAACACATCCCACGCAATCTGGTCGAGGCATCGCATGATCTTGGAGCATCTCCACTGCAAACCTTTTGGAGGGTCATTTTTCCGCTTTCTATTCCGGGGATGCTCGCCGGAGCAACTTTCGCATTTGTGCTGAGCCTGGGCGATTTTCTTGCGCCTCTTCTGCTTGGGGGTCCGAGCGGGATCATGATCTCGAACATTGTAGTCAGCTTGTTCGGTGCGGCCTACAACTGGCCTTTGGGGGCAGCGATTTCGCTGTGCATGTTGCTGCTGGTGCTTGCGCTGCTATTGCTCTCTGAGAGGCTGGAAAAAAAGTGGAGCTTTCGATGAACACCGCCCACAGCACTTCCCGCTGGCTGCCGTGGCACGCCATCATGGTCTTCGGATTTCTTTATCTTCCGATCGTGACTCTGATCGTCTACTCCTTCAACGCGTCGGGGGTTGGTGGATTTCCTCCGGGTCACCTGACTCTGGATTGGTATCGCATGCTTTTTGCCGATGATGCTATCTGGGAATCAGTCGTGAACAGCCTTATCGTCGCATTTGTGGCAATGGCAATTTCGCTGACGTTCGGCGTTCCAGTTGCACTGGCGCTTGATCGCGCCAACTTTCCCGGCAAAACGCTTTTCAGGCGACTCGTGTTGCTGCCGCTGATTCTTCCCGGAATTATTACCGGGCTTTCGCTGCTGATGTTGTTTCGCCAAGCCGACGTGAAGCTCAGTCTGGTGACGATTGTGCTTGGCCACGGCACGGCTTTGATTTCCGTCGCGACTACCGAGGTGTTCGCGGGCCTCCAGAAACTGGATCGCGCACAGGAGGAAGCCTCTCTCGATCTTGGGGCAAATTACTGGCATACGTTTTGGCGGATCACGATTCCGAACTTGCGGTTATCGATCATTGGCGCCGCGTTGCTGATCTTCACGCTATCTATGGATGAAATCGCGGTCAGCTTTTTTCTGATTGGGCGCGACAACACGTTGCCCTTGGAAATCTGGGGCCGGCTGCGGCGGGGCATCACGCCAGAGATTAATGCCATCTCCAGCATCATTTTTGTTTTTTCTTTGATCGCCATCGTCAGCTGGTACCGGCTACGGGTGGGCGCTGAAAAACCGGGAATTGCCGTGTAGCGAACGATGGCGGATGCCCGGCTTCCATTAACCGGTTCAGGAGCAAGACTATGACTACAAATCGCAGGGACTTCATAAAGTTCGTGGTGGCGGGATCCGTTGCAGCCGGTTGTCCAGTTGATTTTTCTTTGTTGGCAGCGGAGTCGCCTCAGCCTTCCGTGGAAGGCGAAGACAATCGCATCTGCCACCAGGTGCGTGACGGCAAAGTATTCGACCGGCCATCCGTCTCGGCGCGCCACGATGTTGTGATTGTTGGCGGTGGGGTCAGCGGACTGACCGCGGCTTACCTTTTGCGCACCCGCGACTTCCTCTTGCTGGAGAAAGAACCGCACTGGGGGGGCAATGCCTACGTGATGGAGTACGAGGGAAACGCTTACGCCACAGGTGCAGCGTTTCTCGAAAAGGGTGAGTACAGCTACACCTTCGCCAAAGAAATTGGCCTGCAACCTCTGCCTGTCAACGATCGAGACAGCACTATTATCAAAGGAGAATGGATTGCTAACACCTGGGCGGAGGGCCTCGATAAATTGCCTTACCCCACGCCTGTCCGCGAAGGCTTCAAGAAGTTTAAGAAAGACATGCTGGCAATTGATTTGATCAAACGGGCGGTCGAACTCGATAACGTTCCTTTTTCGGATTTCATGAAACCATATCCAGTCGAGGTGAAGCAATGGTGGGATAACTACGGCCCTTCGAACTGGGGAGCGGCGACTGAGGACACCGCGGCGGCTCTCGGCATCGCTGAACTGCAAGATATCGGCGGAGACACCGTACCGGAGTTCTACACCTGGCCCGGTGGACTGGGTGTGATTACCAAGAAGTTGGCTGAAATCCTGCAGCCGCAATTCGCGGATCACATGCAAGTGGGCGCTACTACGGTCGCCGTCGTCCCGAACAACAAGGAAGTGGAAGTCACTTACATGCAGGGCACGGACCTGAAGACGGTGGCCGCGAAAACAGTCATTATGGCGACGCCGAAATTTATTACCCGACGCATTGTCCAAGGACTCCCCGAGAAGCAAAGCGATGCCATGCACCAGATTCGCTACATTCCCTACGCCGTCGTAAATCTGATCTTCGACAAGCCGGTATTCAACAAAAGCTACGACACATGGTGTCCGGGAAACACGTTTACCGATTTCATCGTGGCGGATTGGACCATTCGCAACCAGCCCGGTTACCAGCAGAAATACAACATCCTCACCTGCTATACACCCTTGAACGAAGAAGACCGCGCTTCCTTGCTTAGCGAAGCGGGTACGCGGAAAAAAGCCGTCAGCGTACTCACCGATTTTCAGAAGTTGTTTCCTGGTTCCAATGTCGATCCGGTCGAGGTTCACATTTACCGGCGGGGTCATCCTTTATTTATGTCTACACCGGGCCTATACACAAAGGTGCAGCCCCTGGTACGGGAACCCATGGACCGCGTGTTCTTCGCTAACACCGATTCCGAGGGGCCGGAGTCCACCACCAATAAAGCCATCGCAGCGGCCCGGCGCGCTGTAAAAGAGGCGGAGAGCCGCATGGCGGGAAAGCTTGCTTCCCATCCCAAGAGTGTGTCCGGCTGACCTTTCCAGGACCTTCTACAGCACAGAGACACAGAGGCACAGAGAAAACCCAAGATTTCTTCTCTGTGACTTTGTGTCTCTGTGGTGAAGGTCCCGAAGCCATAGTAAAGTGATTACAGCGGTTATCGGAAGGAAGTCTCATTTGAGTTCCAGCATTCGCAACATCGCCATTATTGCCCACGTCGACCATGGCAAGACCACGCTGGTCGATGCCATGCTGCAGCAGAGCGGCACCTTTCGTTCCAACGAACACATCATCGAGCGGGTGATGGACTCGAACGATCTGGAGCGGGAGCGCGGAATTACTATTCTGGCCAAGAACACGGCCATCCTCTATCACGACGTGAAGATCAACATCGTGGACACGCCCGGGCACAGCGATTTCGGCGGAGAAGTAGAGCGCGCATTGAAGATGGTTGACGGTGTGATGTTGCTGGTCGATGCCAGTGAAGGCCCACTGCCGCAGACGCGCTACGTCCTCAGCAAGGCGCTGGAGGCTCATCTTGCGCCCATCCTCGTGATCAACAAAATCGACCGCTCAGATGCTCGCCCTCAGGAAGTACTGAATGAGGTTTACGATCTCTTTATCGATCTTGATGCTAAGGAAGAACAGCTCGACTTTCCGGTTTTGTACACTAATGCTAAGGCTGGAACGGCGTCGCGAGAAATAAAAGGAGGCGGCATAAATTTGCAGCCTCTGTTCGAGACCATAGTCAAAACTATTCCCGTGCCTTCGGGCGATGCAGCGGGGCCGCTGCAAATCCTGGTCGCGAATCTCGACTACAGCGATTATCTGGGACGGCTGGCAATCGCGCGCGTGTTCAACGGAACCATGCATACTGGCGAAGACGTCGCCATCGCCAAGCTGGACGGCTCGCTGCACAAAACGAAAATCACGAAATTGTTTTCCTTCTCCGGGTTGAAGCGAACCGATATTACTGAGACCACCCTTGGGGACATCATCGCTGTAGCCGGCGTCGAGGGCATCACCATCGGCGAGACCATCACCGACGCGGAGAATCCGGCACCACTGCCGCATATCACCATTGACGAGCCAACGATCGCCATGCTGTTCACAGTGAATACTTCGCCATTCGCCGGACGCGAGGGCACCTATGTGACTTCCCGCAATCTTCGGGAGCGGTTGGAGAAAGAGCTGCTGACCAATGTTTCCTTGCGTCTGGAAGAAACCGATACCACGGATTCATTTGTAGTCATGGGCCGGGGCGAGCTGCAGCTTTCGATTCTCATTGAGATGATGCGTCGTGAAGGTTACGAGCTCATGGTGGGAAAACCTGAGATCGTTACCAAGCGAGTGGATGGCAGGCTCATGGAGCCGGTCGAGAAGCTGACGGTCGACGTGCCGGAATCGTTCGTCGGAGTGGTAATGGAGCAGCTAGGCGCTCGCAAAGGCGAAGTGCTCAACATGCACAATCACGGGTACGGCCGAGTGCGGATCGAGTTCCGCGTGCCCAGCCGCGGACTTATCGGCCTGCGCAGCCAGTTGCTCACGGACACACGCGGCACCATTGTCATGAATGCTCTTTTTGATGGATACATTGAATGGCAAGGCGAGATTCCGCACCGTTTGACAGGCGCTCTGGTCTCCGACCGTGCGGGCGTAACTACTCCTTATTCTCTTTACAACCTGCAAGAGCGGGGCGAATTGTTTATCGGCCCGACCATCGACGTGTATGAAGGCATGATCGTTGGAGAAAACGCCAAGGATAACGACCTCGACGTAAATGTGGTCCGCGAAAAGAAGCTGACCAACATGCGGTCTTCCACTTCTGACATTGCCGTTCGCCTGGTGCCCTTTCGAAATCTGAATCTGGAGCAGGCGATTGAATTTATTGCTGACGACGAGTTCGTCGAAGTCACTCCCAAATCGCTGCGGCTGCGCAAGAAGGTGCTGCAGGCCAGCAAACGCAAGCGGAGTTCGATGGCCATGGCGGAAGAAGACCGCTGATGTCACGCGGTTCTCAGAATAGCTTCCCACAAACAGTAGACCTGCTATACTTCCTGCGCATTTGATTGTTCGTCAACTTTGGCTTTCGGCTTGGCCAACCAGCCTCCCGGTTTGCGCCGAAGTCGCCCACGTTCAAATAGCTCACTCAGAGGCATTCGCGTGAAGAATATCTTTGTTGGGAACCTCGACTTCAACACTTCGGAAGACGAACTGCGCAAGCTGTTCGAGGTACATGGACAAGTAGACCGCGTCAGCATCATGACTGACCGGGATACCGGGCGCTCTCGCGGCTTCGGCTTCGTTGAGATGACGAGCGCGGAAGACGGAGAGAAGGCAATTGCGGCGCTGAACGGCTCCCAGATTGGCGGGCGCACCTTGAACGTGAATGAAGCGCGTCCTAAGGTCGAGCGCGCCGGTAGTGGAGGCGGTGGTGGTCGAGATCGTGGCGGCCGCGGCGGACACGGTGGCGGCGGTGGCGGCCGTAATCGTTATTAGATCTTCCCCGGTCTGCGACCAGTCAAATTTCAGTGAGATGTCATGGCTCAGCGATTCCTGTCTGGAGCCCGACGCCGACCTTCGATCCACCAATTGATAGGGTAAAGCTCCGCATGTACACTGGAACTCTGGCGCGCCCGTAGCTCAGCTGGATAGAGCGGCAGCCTCCGGAGCTGTAGGTCGGGAGTTCGAATCTCTCCGGGCGCACCATTTTTGAATCGTTTCGCTGTAATGCCTTGCGTGCCGTGTTCAGAATGTTGCCGTTGCAGAACCTTGGTTCGTGCGTTGCAGAAGTGAGGCAAATTGCCATCCGAACGGGACCCACCAACGAGTAATAAGAGCCGCCGCAGTGGTAAAGATGTTAGCGACGATTACCAACCCATTTGGCGCATCCGCTCAAGGATGAGCGCGCTGTAGTTATTCATGCGCTCGGGACGTCGCTTCAGGGGAGCCGGCAGAATCGCAGCGAGCCGCGCTGCCTGTTCCCGGCCGATACTCCGAGCCGCGGTTCCGCCGTAGTAACGACACGCCGACTCTGCACCATAAATGCCAGGGCCCCATTCAACCACGTTGAGATAGATCTCCAGAATGCGCTGTTTGCCGAGGACGAATTCGGCCGCCGGCACCAGTGTGAACTCCGCGCCCTTGCGAAGGACAGAACGGCCCGTTCCGAAAAATAGGTTCTTTACAAGTTGCTGCGTAATGGTGGAAGCCCCGCGAGTCCGACCGCCTTCCAAATCGTCTTCGGCAGCGATTTGAATCTGGTGCCAATCGAACCCATGGTGCTGGAAAAAGCGCGCGTCCTCTGCGGCAATCACTGCGTGCTGGAGGTCCGGCGAGATTTGGCTGAGTGGAATGAATTTGTAGCGTTCGCGATACGGCGTGTGGTGAATCCAGGCCTGCAAGCGGCGCTGGATGTGCACTGCGGTTGTCGGTGGGTCGATCCACCTGGCGGCTACAAGGATCAGCACGGCAAGCGACCAAAGAAGTACCACGCCGATAACAAGCCACCGAACGAAGGATCGGAGGAGGCCCGTCCGAAGCGGCGTCTTGGAGCGTGTGTTCGGCATTGCAGTCAAATTTCAGAATGATAGCTCGGACTGGATGCCACTGATGGATGACCTTGCGCACACGAACACAGAGTGCTGCGTTCAACTAAAGCCGATCGAGAGAAAGCCGCTTGGTCATGAATCACACTGAACCCCGCTACAAAGACACTGGGGATCGCCTGCTATCGAAACTTCGCGTACTCTGTCTCGGCTTCTTTCAGGATGGGGATGTCGGGGTCGGCGTCTTTCCAGAGCGTGAGGAAATCCTGGTATGCACTCTTTGCCTTGACGGCGTCGCCTGCCATCGCGCGGGCGCGACCAATTTGAAGATAGGCCAGCGATCCCGTCACAAAGTTCTGCACGATGCCCGTATGGTCCAGGAACTTGAGGGCGACAAAACGGCCGAGCTTCACATCCTCAGCCTTGTAAACGACGCCCATACCACCGCCGCCTAGTCTCTCGACGATGCTGTAGTGAGATATAGTCCGCCCGATCACTGGCGCGAATCTTACGTCCGGTGAAGCGGCCACGTCAATAAGAGCTGGCGAGAACAGCGGAAGTTCGGATTTATCGGGAATCAGCTTGCTCTGAGCGCGATGTCAGTGGATTCGGCAGCATGCCGGGTACGAAACAAATTAAACGCCACTCATAACCAGCCCATGGCAGTAAGCTCCGATGGATTGTCAGCCAGCGAGATCTTACTTGGATTCGAATATCAAGAAAACAAATCTACCGATGATCGACAGCACTGTTTCGAACCAGCCAGACAGCAAGGGTGGTCGATCAGCGTAATTACATGCTCCCACCCTTGCAAATAAAGAAGGGTGGAGTACTCTATTTTTATTTGCCAAATCAGGAGATTCCTAGATTTGGGGTGGGCGCCGGCCCGCAGGTTTAGGGCCGGGGTTCTCGATCGGCTGCATCAGGATCTCGGGTTGATCCGTCTTGTACTGTTTCAGCTTGTGGTAGAGGGAACTGCGGGGAATTCCGAGCTTCTTCGCGGCTGCTCGGACTCGCCCGCGTTCTTTGCGGAGCACCTGCTGAATATAATTGCGCTCCATCTCTTCCAGAGTTCGGAACTGGCCAATGCCTGAGAGATACTGCTCGATCTGCATGTCGAAACGAAAGTCCTGCCCCGCAGACTGATCTTTTCCGATGACAAGCGCGACGCGTTCCAAAACATTTCTGAGTTCCCGAGTATTTCCCGGCCAGGAATAATCCTGCAATGCCCGCAGTGCAACTCCTCCGAGTTCAATGTCGCCACTCCCTAAGTGCGCAGTCAGTTCGCCGAGAATATGGGCGCTAAGCATGGGTATGTCTTCAGCTCGCTCACGCAGAGGTGGAACGGAAAGAGGAATCCAGCTGACACGATCGTACAGATCGCGACGAAATTGTTTTCGAGGCCCGGGCGGCGTCATAGCTTGCTGGGTGGTTGCCACCAGACGAACGTCAACTCGTCGATCGCGAACTTCCTCCAGCCTGCGAAACTGTTTCTCTTCCACGACCTTCAACACTCTTGACTGAATCTGGAAATCCAGATTTTCAATCTCATCGAGAAAAACCGTCCCTTTGTGCGCCAGCTCCAGCAGCCCGGGTTTACTTTCGACTGCCCCGTCGAGGGCGTCGTGCTCTTCACCGAACAACTCACATTCCAAGAGGTCACCGGACGAATCAGCGCAGTTCACATCCACGAACGGTTCGGAAGCCCTGGGACCATTGCGATGCAACCACCGCGCCATCATTCCCTTGCCTGTACCCGCCTCTCCCCGGATCAATACTGGGTCATCACTCAACGCAGCCTCGGAGGCCAGATCCGCAAGTCTTCGGATGCTTTCGCTTTTCCCCAAGAATGGATCCCTGATTCCGCGACTGCTTCTGGTCCTTTCCGCCAGTTGCTGACGATGATTTCGCTGATTCTCCAGACTACGCTGGATCAGGACGTAGAGGGTGGACAACTCCGCGGGCTTAGGCAAGAAGAGCTCGGCACCGAGCTTGAGCGCTTCCACGGCTAAGTCAATCGAACCGTAACCTGTGAGAATGATGATAGGAATCGCGGCATCAATGGCCTTCAGGCCAGGGATCAGTTCCAGCGCGTTCCCATCGGAGAGACTGTAGTCGAGGATGGCGATATCCGGTCGCTTTGTACGCCAGATTTGTTCTGTAGCAGCGCAGGTCCCAGCGGTGGAGACTTCGTATCCTTTGTCCTCCAGATAATTGCGCAACACTCCGCAAGTCTCTTTTTCCCCTTCAACAATCAATATCCGTTCTCTATGCATCCCGGTTCCTCGCGGGAAAGCAGCGATTGTTTTTGAAGCGTAACCGGCTGCGAGCATGCCCACGTCGTACCTCCTTCCGTACATTGCCACCACATTTCCATCGCATCGGGCCATAGTCTCGCCCCCAAGCTGCGATGCGATGGCCATTTCCGCAACCTTGTTAACACACAGAGAGTGTTCTGAATTTAAGTTTCTGAGGTTGTTACAAAAACGGAACAAAGAGCAGCATCACCGTTTCTGGATCATCGCGATTCACCCGCAGACACTGCGGTCGAATCCCAGGGGAAAAGTGCGCCAGTCGAGGATCCCGAATGGCTACGACTGAGACTCCTCCGCAAGTGTGTTACCTATTCAATTCACACATCTTTAACAATCGCGTCACCTTCGCGAAATACGGACCAGCTAGCCTTCCTATTCCTCGGCAACGACCCTTTCAGAGTAACGGTGACTGTTGGCCGAAGGACGGAGGAGAAATATGTTCGACCGAATCAGAGCATCAGCCACCCCCAGGAAAATGCTAGCCTTAGTGACCGCATTTACCACCGCCCTGGGACCGAGTGTTGCCCCCGCTTTTGCCGCTTCGCGGGCGCCCGGCAAGAAAATGCCCATTCAGCACATTGTGGTCATTTTCAACGAGAATATTTCATTTGACCATTATTTTGGAACTTACCCGGTCGCGCTGAACCCCAAGGGAGAGCCACCGTTTCATGCCAAATCCGATACGCCCACGGTGAACGGACTTACCAATGCGCTGTTGAATTTCAACCCGAACTTGAATACGGCGAACGGCACCGGCGCGACGAATCCTTTCCGTTTGGATCGCTCGCAAGCAGTAACTGCCGACCAAGACCATGACTACACGGCGGAGCAACTTGGCTTCGACATGGGCGCGATGGATTTGTTCCCGAAATCGATGGGAACGGCCGGACCACCGCCCTCGGGTGGAGGCATCGTCGACACCGCCGGTTTGACCATGGGCTACTTCGACGGCAACACCGTCACAGCCCTGTGGAATTACGCTCAGAATTTCGCAATGAACGACAACTCTTTCAGCAGCACGTTCGGTCCTTCCACGCCTGGTGTCATCAACCTGGTTTCAGGCCAGACTAACGGCGCTGTCAAGACGCTGAACGGAACTGGCGGCGAAGTTGATGGTGGGAACGGCTCGCTGACCGTGATCGGCGACCCCGATCCGCTGAATGATGTTTGCTCCAATCCGACCGGTGGCCAGGTACAGATGGGTGGAAAGAACATTGGCGACCTGTTGACCGCGGCTGGAGTGACTTGGGGATCTTTTATGGGTGGCTTCAACCTGAATATCAAGAATCCCAATGGCACTACCGGCTGCAACAGAAGCTCAGCCGGACTTGCGGGGACAACGAACGATTACGTTCCGCACCATTCGTTTTTTGGGTATTGGGCCTCGACGGCCAATCCCTCACACACCCGGCCGAAATCAATCTCTGAAATCGGAAACAACGGTCCCGCCAACCACCAATATGACACCGATGACTTTTTCGCTGCGGTCAAAGCCGGCAACTTCCCGGCCGTCAATTTCATAAAGTCGCCTGCTTATCAAGATGGCCATGCCGGATACTCTGACCCCATCGATGAACAGCATTTCGTCGTCAGGATCATCAACTTCCTGCAAGAGCAGAAAGAGTGGGACAGCACCGCAGTGGTCGTCCTATATGACGATTCCGACGGCTGGTACGACCATCAGATGAGCCCGATCGTGAATCAATCCACTGGCCCGGCGGACGCTCTCACTGGTCCAGACGCCTGTGGTACCGCCACCAATTCCCTTCCCGGAATCGACGCGGGGAACCCACACGCACTCGGGCGCTGCGGCTATGGCCCGCGTCAGCCGTTCCTGGTCATCTCGCCGTGGGCTAAACAAAACTTTGTCGATCACACCACGGCCGATCAGACTTCGGTCATCCGGTTCATCGAGGATAACTGGCTCGGCGGACAGCGCATCGGCCAAGGCTCCTTCGATGGAATCGCAAGCTCAATCACCCAAATGTTCGACTTCCACCAGAAGCGCAGCGATGGCCGGTTGTTCCTCGATCCGAACACCGGCGAACCTCGCTGACGGTTTTGACAACCACTGGCATCAGCCAGCAGTTTTCTTGGGCTGATGCAAGTTGAATTAGCTGAAACAGAAATGGGCATGCGAAACTTGTTCTTCGCGTGCCTGTTTTTATTGGTCAGATTGTTGGGGCAGATTAGATTCTTGCGAGGGAGAAGGCACTCGTGTCCATCACACGAAGAACGTTTCTGCAACGGAGCGGAATGATCAGTGCTGGGCTGATGCTTCCCCAAGGCAGGCGCAACCAGCACATGCCTCCCGTCCGGCCACAGCTCAATCCTAATTTGCTAGCGCAGTTTGTGGATCCGCTTCCAGTTCCCGAGGTCGCACGGACCAGTGAATATCGCGCAAGTCCGGCAGACTCCGCCGCCAAGCTCGCCTATTATCGCTTCGCAATGCGGCAGATCGAAAGCAAAGTGCATCGCGATATGAAGCCCACGCGGCTCTGGGGTTTCGGATCGACCTCTCCGGGACCAACCATCGAAACGCGGAGCGGCGAGGGGCTCTTGATCGAATGGGCCAATGAGCTTCCAACAAGCCACTTCCTGCCTGTAGATCACAACATCCACGGCGCAGAGCCTGACAAACCCGACGTCCGGGCGGTGATTCATCTACACGGGGCGAAGGCCCCGCCCGAAAGCGACGGCTATCCGGAGAACTGGTATCCGCCAGGAAAGTCCGCGCTCTACCACTATCCGAATAATCAAGACGCGGCCATGCTCTGGTATCACGACCACACTCTAGGAATCAATCGGCTCAACGTGGCCGCCGGCTTGTTCGGCGTCTTCCTTATTCGTGATTCCGCCGAGGACTCTCTAAATCTGCCTAAGGGCAAGTACGAAATTCCGCTGGTTATCTACGACCGTATTTTCGACGAGCAGGGTCAGATTTACTACCCAGTTTCGCCCACTCCGAATGCGCCTTGGATCCCCGAATATTTCGGTGATGCGATCCTAGTGAACGGGAAACTGTTTCCGTACATGGAGGTTGAACCACACAAATACCGTTTTCGAGTCCTCAATGGAGCCAACGGCAGGTTCTTGCACCTGTCGCTTTCCAACGGACAGACGTTTCATCAGATCGGGACGGATCAAGGACTCCTGCCAGCGCCGGTTTCACTCGATCGCGTGCTGCTCGCGCCCAGCGAACGTGCGGACTTGGTTGTGGATTTCGCCGAACACGCAGGTGAACAGATCGTCGTTAAGAACGATGCCTTCACGGTCATGCAATTTCGAGTTTCGCGAAACAAAACGACAGACACAAGTTCACTGCCATCGACGCTGCGGCCAGTACCAAAGATTCCAGAGTCGGAAGCCACAAAAACGCGAATGCTTGCGCTCTCCGAAATCGATGACCGGGCTCAGAATCCAGTCACAATGCTGCTCAACCGCGCTCATTGGAATATGCCGGTCACCGAAAATCCGGTTCTGAACTCAGTGGAAATCTGGAACCTGATTAACCTGACGGATGACTCTCATCCCATCCACCTTCATCTGGTTCGGTTCCAGATCCTCGACCGACGCCGCTTCGAACCGTTCTTCTATAAGAACGAAGGCGTCCTGAAGTACACAGGCTCGCCCGTGCCGCCCGATCCGAATGAGGCAGGCTGGAAAGACACGGTGCGAGCCGATCCGGGAATGGTCACGCGAATTATCGTCCGATTCGAGGGTTTTATCGGGCGTTACGTCTGGCATTGCCACATCCTCGAGCACGAGGACAATGAAATGATGCGTCCCTATGACGTGGTCGCCGGGCGTTAAGGCGGTGGCCACCGGGGAACTGACTCGGCGCCTGGCCTGATCTAGCGAATGCTCCGGTGCGCAGCAGCTACAGGTAAACTTGGGTCCTGCGTCCAGCGATACGCGCGCACGGCGAGAAATAGGTTGGCTCCGGTCACAGCCGCAGCGGGGACGTACCACATGTGGTTGTGTTTCCTCTTGAGGCAGTAGGTCAGATATGCAACTCCAAGGTCAGCGGGAATTCCGATGCCGTAGATAGCCGTCCGGCTTTGTAAGGAGGACGGGACGTCGTTGCAGGACGGGTGTTTGTTCAAGCAGCGCAGGGTCAACTCTGCATTTGCAACACTTGCGCCGAACATCCCCCCGGTGACCAATAGGTAAGTCCGGTCGGCGACACTGCGATCGACCCACAGTGGACCGCCCATGGCGGCGGGCGGCGCTCCGTGTTGCGACTGTTGCTTCACAGCCGGGGAAGCCGCTGGGTCAGCGGTTGACGCATCCGGCTTAGTGGCGCTGGGTGCGTTCGGCAGGTTGGATTCATCGCTCGCGCTTCCCCTCGCCGAAGACTCATCGAGTCTCGCGGTAAGCAGCGGCTGGGCGGGATGGTCCTGAATATCCGACGGCTGACCGTCGATGCGGCGAGACTGCGCCAGCAGAGAAAGCGCTGACATCAGCACAAAAGCGATACAGATATTAATCCATCGATAGCGATTACGCACCTTTCCTCCTGGTGCTCAAGCTTCAGTTTCGCGAACGTTCATCGCACATCTTTACAAGAGCCGGGCGCACCGAATGTCAGACGCAACGCCCCGCTGCATTAGAGCACTTTAATCGCCGAGACTAACTTGAAGCCGGCAGGCGACACCAGTAGCTGAGGAACTAGCACCTTGGATTGCAGTTCATGCAAGCGGATGGTCGGAGATAAAATGTGCAGTATTTTGCATTTACACGTGACCTCGCTGCTTGCGCGTGCGTCGAAAAAAAATCCCAGAGGCAACTGAATATTCACTATTCAGCTCAGTCTGATTCCGCTCTTTCCGTTCGCGAATGAGACGGGTGAGATGATGTCGCCAAACTTTTCTCTCGCTTTGAGACAGTTGATCCGAGGTGTCACCACTTCCCGAAGCAATCGACGCGCGGAATCTTGATTGGACATGCGGTGGGCCGCATGCTGATCGTGTGTGCGCGGTTGAAGCGACTCAGAGCGCATCAGGCTCCAACGGTTCTCTCAGACGCACCGGGGTGAGTTGAGACGCAAGCGAATTTCTTCTTGAATTTCTCTCTTTTTGAGATTCGCGATGCCCGCCATTCCCGGATCGGTACGGCTAAATGCTGAAGAATAAACGAGTTGCTAAATGTTCCGAATTGGCATCCGCCATGCATCTAGCAGCGAGGCGAAGAGTGTAGTCGCCTACTTACACCGCAGCAGTACGAAGTCGCGGTAGGGCAACTGGGTCTAACAGGATCGGACCGCGGGCGCCGGGCAACATTTTCTCGGACCAAACAAGCGCTATCTAAGTGAGGAGGGCGAAGCTTTGTCTCAACTGATCGAGTGCAGCAATGCAGTAAGGGGCGAAGGCTCGATGCCTCCGCTAATGGGCGAGCGCCCTCCCGACTGGTACGCTGTACACACGAGCCCGAGACATGAGAAGCGAGTTCGCGAGCATCTGGGGCGCCGCGGTGTGGCGTGTTTTCTTCCATTGTTCCGAACGATTCATCGCTGGAAGAATGGTTGCAAAGCTCAGGTGGAACTTCCGTTGTTTCCCGGCTATTTGTTCGTGAACATCCTGCGCAGCGAGCGGGTGCGAGTCTTAGGGGTGCCCGGAATTCTCTCCTTTGTAGGCCCCAGAGGCGAACCTGCTCAGCTTCCAGAAGTTGAGATCGAGACTCTACGTTCCGGTTTGCACTTGCAGAAGTTTGAGCCCTATCATCAGCTCGTCGTGGGCCAAAAGGTACGCATTAAGTCAGGCTCGCTGATGGGCTTGGCTGGAGTACTAGTTCGCAGCGCGAATGGTTTTCGCGTAGTTCTGACTGTGGAACTTATCAAACAGAGTGTGGCAGTGGAATTGGACGCTGCCGATGTCGAACCCGTCACTTCCCACTGATTCCTCCCACAGACCTGCCCCAAGAGATCTTCTCAGCAAAAATGCCAGTAGCAAAAGATCACAGCAAGAATTCCACAAAAGACCGGATTGTGGAAGCCGCGGTACAACTGTTCTCGCGACAAGGTTTCGCGGGCAGCAGTACGCACGAGATTGCGCGCCTGGCGGGGGTCAGTGAAGTCACGGTCTTCCGGCATTTCCCGAGAAAGAAGGATCTCTTTTGGGCGGCAACCGAGTCCCGGCTGCGGCGTCTGCGAATCAGCAAGGAACTGCTGGGGCGGCTTGATGCCGACGAGAGTCCTCGGACGGCTCTGCCCGGCGTGGTCGCCCTGCTGGTCGAAACCTTTCACAATCAACCAGAGATGGTCCGCTTGCTCTACCTCAGCCTTTTTGAGCTGGAACACGGTGCAGAGCGAATTCTGCGCAAGTACCTGGTTCCGTTTTTCCAACCAGTCCGGGGATATCTCTCCAGGTGTGCCTCGAGAGGACTGGCACGCGATCTCGATCCCTCCATCGCAGCGCTTGCTCTCATGACTTCAATCGTGGCACACCACGGACTTTATCGGGTCGTGACCAACGAAGTAACCAATTACGCGAGCACCGATGACGCAACTACGGCGTACGCGGAATTCTGGTTCAAAGCTCTGATGTCCGAATCTCTACCGCCCACCCCAGACGGATGTCGCAGCGCACTTCAAGCCAATCCACAAGAAGATTGGACGCGCCCGTCGGCTGCAAGGCAAAGCCTCGACAGTACTAACTCTCCATTACAGGCTCTAGGAACTGAATGATAGAGAACCGCTCTTTAACAACAAATAAAAGTAAGGAACTGGAACCGTTCGCCTTTTTAGAACAGCACCCCGTGACCATTGAGTCCCACGAGGACCAGATCTCCATCGCTCAATTCTGGCGTGTCCTGCAGAAGCGCCGCTGGCTGGTCATCGGAAGTCTGGCCGCAATCGTGTTGCTGATTGCTGCCATCTCTCTGGTTTTACCTAAGCGTTATGACGCAGTTTCCCGTTTGCTGCTCGATTTGGAGGGTTCGGAAGATCTCGGCCTCGACCAGGTTGTGATGCCGATTGGAATTGACCTGGACACAAAACTGCAAACCCAGATAAGGATCGTTCAGAGCGACACTATTGCCGTCAGCGTAATTAAGCAACTGGGCCTTCATCACAATCCAGGATTCGCCGGCAAGCTTGCAGCGGCACCGGAGCGTGAGTTTGACAGCCTGGATTTGCGGACACGCGCGCATTTCATGGACGATTTTCATCGCTATCTGAACGTGCAACTGATCCCTAAAACGGAAATCCTCGAGATTCACTTCCGCAGCCGTGACCCCAAACTCGCCGCCGATATCGCCAATGCAATAGCCAGCACTTATATCGAGCACAATTTCCAAACCAAGTATCGAGCAACCCAACAAACATCGGAGTGGTTAACCAAGCAGCTTGACGACGTGAGGAAGAACGCCGAAGCAGCGCAGGAGAAAGTGATCTCTTATCAAAAGAAGACGGGCTTGCTCGGAACGGACGAAAGCCACAACATCATTATTGACAAACTTGAACTTTTGAACAAAGCGCTCTCCGATGTTGAAGGCGATCGCATCATCAAGGAAGCGAAGTATCGCATCGCGATGACGGAGAATCCGGAACTGATCGCGAACATCGCTCCCCAAAGCCTGCTCGGCGTCCTTTACAAGCAGCGGGCGGAAAGCAGGGCTGAATATGCGCAATTGGCCGCGAAATACGGAGCCGCTTATCCTCGTGTCATCCAACTGCAATCACAACTGAGCGAATTGGATTCCAACATCACCGAGGAGATCGGCAAAGTCAGCGAGACTTTGCGTACGGAATACCAAGCGGCATTGAAGTCAGAACAAATGCTGCAGGCAACGTTCGAGAAACAGAAGGACGATGCTTACAAGATGAATCAGGATGCCATTCAATATGGAATCATGCGACGTGAAGTCGACTCCAGCCGTGACCTGTATGAAGGTCTACTTAAGAAACTCAAAGAAGCCGGCATTCTGGCCGGTCTTAAATCCAGCAATATTAATATCGTCGATCAAGCCAGCGTGCCCGTCGAACCGGTCGAGCCCAGGATCCTGCTCAATATAGGTTTGGGTTGCATCGGTGGTGTTCTGTTTGGCTTGGCCCTGGCGTTCGTGGCTGAGAATGTCGACAGTTCCATTCGCACCCCAGAAGATATTGAAGCCTATTGCTCGCTGCCTTCTCTTGGAATCATTCCCAGCGTGGCCATGACGCGCCCTGATCGCACTGCGCAGAAAAGCCTGGCGGGTGCCCGGCCGACGCAACTGATCCTGCCCGTCACCATGGAGCACCGCAATTCCGGGAGTGCCGAGGCGTTTCGCGCGCTTCGCACTTCCCTGTTGCTATCCTCTCCCGGCGCGCCCCCGCAAGTCATCCTCGTGACTAGCGCCATGATGCAGGAAGGCAAGAGTTTTACCTCTCTGAATCTGGCGGTAGTGCTGTCGCAAACTGGACAAAAGGTACTGCTGGTTGATTCTGACATGCGCCGGCCCGCCATAAATAAATACCTGGGAATCTCAACCAATCGGGGACTCAGCGCCTGCCTGGCTGGCACCGAAGATTCCGCCGCCATGATCATGACCATCGCGGAAATCCCCGGCATTCACATCATGCCGGCAGGGCACATGCCGCCCTATCCATCGGAAATGTTAGCTTCTGAAGCCATGCCTCGGCTGGTGCAGCGCTGGCGCGAGGAGTTCCGCTACATCGTCATCGACACCCCGCCTGTGCTTGCGGTGACTGACGCCGTGGTCTGTGCCAGAATCGCCGACGCGGTTGTATTAGTTGCGCGCTCCGAAAAAACTGGACGGCAGTCACTCGTGCGCGCCCGCGACTTACTAAAGAAGGCTCACGCAAATATTGCCGGCGTGGTGGTGAATGACCTCTCCTTCGACTCGGTGGAGTACCGCCAATACTACGGCTACTACGGAAAAGATCATCAAGGCTATTACCACAACGGTGCTGGAAATGGAAACGGCAACGGTGACGGTAGCCATTGATTTCCTGAACTCGGCCGATCCTATTGCACGGACAGTTATCAGAGAAAATCCGCATGAAGCAATCCAATGCTTACTCTAAGTACTTCGCCGCTCTGCTCTTCCTGCTGACGATAGCCGCGTCCGCTCAGGACAAATCAGCACCCAGCGGTATGGCTAGCAGCGGCGGCAGCGGTTTCGGCAGCGGCGCTGCAGGCCCGATTGGCGCGGGCGACCTGGTCGAAATGAGCGTCTTTGACACGCCCGAGCTGAGCGGAAAGCTTCGCGTCAGCAACACCGGAGATATCTCGCTACCGCTGGTGGGGTCGCTGCACGTGGCTGGACTCAAAGCGGATGACGCCCAGAGTCTGATTCGCCAGAAGTTCATCGACGGTGGATTCCTGAAAGATCCGCAGGTAACCGTGTTCGTCGCCGAATATGCCACCCAAGGGGTTTCGGTGCTTGGTGAAGTGAAAAATCCCGGCATTTATCCTGCCTTCGGATCGCACCATTTGCTCGATTACATTTCGGTCGCCGGAGGGCTCACTCCGTCAGCCGGCACTACCATCACTATCACTCACGCGAGCCATCCGGACGTTCCCGACAACGTGAAAGTCTCAGCCAGCGCGGCTCCGAAACCACTGAACAATCCGGAGATCGTGGCTGGCGATTCCATCTTCGTGGAGAGAACCGGACTGATCTATGTTATCGGCGAGGTCGCGCGTCCGGGCGGATTTCCGCTGAACCATGATCAGCATCTTACGATTCTTCAGGCCATCGCCTTGGCCCAAGGGACGAGTTACACCGCTGCGAAAGGATCGGCAAAAATCATCCGCACAACGCCGCAAGGACGACAGGAGATACCGGTTAATCTGAAAAACATTCTTGCCGCCAAAGCTCCTGACGAGTCTCTCCAGGACAATGACATCCTCTTCATACCAAGCAGCGCGGCTAAGGCCACATTGAAAAACATGGAGAGTGTTCTGCCCGTGGCTGCTTCTGCAACGATCTACCGCATCCCGTAACTGTTAAGAGTGCTCAGCGATGAATAGCAGCAACCGCAATACGATATTGCTTGCCGTGACGTCACCGATGTCTTGGGTATTTTACAAGGGATTGATCAGCCACCTTCGCATCGCGGGATTTCAACCGATTTTGCTTTCGTCTCCGGGTGCGAACCTGTCGGCGACGGCCGAGGAAGAGCGAGTTCCAGGCATTGCGGTGCCAATGCAGCGGGAAATCGCTCTTCTGAAGGACTTGATTTCGTTGTGGAAGTTGTATCGAACCATTCGCAGAATTCGCCCGGAGATCGTTGATGCAAGCACACCAAAAGCGGGACTCTTGGTTGGATTCGCAGCATGGCTCGCAGGCGTGCCATGCCGTGTATACAGTCTTAACGGCTTGCGGTTAGAGACGGCTCGCGGTTTAAAGCGATCCATTTTATGGTGGACCGAATGGCTCGCTTGCGCGTGTGCCAGTCGGGTGTTGTGCGTGAGCCCGAGCCTTCGCGAGCGGGCAATTTCTCTCAAGTTGGTTCCCCGAGAAAAGGTCGTTGTTCTGGAAAAAGGCGGTTCTGGCGTAAATCTGGAACGCTTTACTACTAAGAACCTGGAGTCCACTGAAGTGAAGGCCTTGCGATACCGGATCGGCATTCCGGTTGACGCGCCAGTCGTCGGCTTTGTCGGGCGCTTTGTAAAAGACAAGGGGATTCGGCAGCTTACCGAAGCGTTTGAAATTCTGCGCAAGACGCATTCAGAGCTTCGCCTTCTTTTGCTGGGAGATTTTGAAGCTGGCAATCCCGTCGACGGTGATGTGCGTCGCTACATTGAATCGAACGCAGCGATCATTCGTCCGGGATTTGTTTCCGACAGCGCGCCTTACTACGCATTGATGAATATTCTTGCATTGCCCACCTATCGGGAAGGTTTTCCTCAAGTCTCGCTGGAAGCGCAGGCGAGCGGCATTCCAGTAGTCACCACGACCGCAACCGGTGCCGTCGATTCCGTGATCGATGGAGTGACCGGGATTCTCGTGCCAGTGGGAAACTCCAATGAGCTTGCCGCCGCCATCGACAAACTTCTCAGCGACCCGAAACTCTGCTCTCGGATTGGCAAGGCGGGCCGGGAATGGGTGGAATGTGACTTCAGCACTGAGATCATTTGGGGAGCTAAGATTCAGCTGTATCGCGAATTGATATCGCAGACTCCATCGAGCTCTCAGCCTACTTGGGACGAAGCCAATCTTGACATGCACAACGATGCTGAGATTCGCGGATGACCACAGAATTAGGAATTGGTAAACAGATCGATCGGTGTATGAAAAGGCTCTTCGACTTTTGCGTAGCGATATGTGCTCTGTTGATTCTGTCACCGCTGCTGCTTCTGGTCGCACTGCTGGTGCGATTATCTCTGGGCGCACCAATCCTATTTCGACAGGATCGGCCCGGGTTCAAGGGAAAGCTTTTCACCTGCATAAAATTCCGCACCATGACCAATGCCTGCAACGCCACCGGCGAGCTATTGCCTGACTCGCGACGCCTGACCGCGTTTGGGCGTCTGCTTCGCAGCACCAGCATTGACGAACTGCCGGGGCTCATTAATGTGATTCGCGGCGAGATGAGCTTGGTGGGTCCGCGTCCGCTGTTGCCGCAGTATCTCAAGCGCTACACGCCCGAGCAAATGCGCCGACATGAGGTCAAACCTGGCATCACCGGGTGGGTGCAGATCAACGGCCGCAATGCCCTCGAGTGGGACGAGAAATTCGCCCTCGACGTTTGGTATGTAGATCATCAGAGCTTCTGGCTGGACATGCGAATCCTCGCCTCAACCATATGGCAAGTTCTCAGGCGTAAAGGGATTGCACAACCTGGGCACGCTACTATGCCTGAGTTTCTAGGCGCGAGTGCCGCGTGCGAAAAGGACAACCTGGTGCCCCGAAAGCGTATCGTAATCATTGGAGCCGGGGGAACAGCGCGAGAAATCGCTTCTACTCTGCGTTCCATCAATCGAATCGAGCCGCAATTTGAGTTTTTGGGTTACGTTGTCAGTGACCTGTCTCGATTGCTCCCACGAGACAGCCGCGACGAAGTACTCGGAGACTTCGGCTGGTTGCAAGCGAACCGGGATTCCATCGATGCGCTCGCAATCGGAATCGGGTCTCCCGCTATCCGGCTGAAACTTGCTGCTGAGCTTCGCCATCTGCTGCCATGCATTGAGTGGCCCACCCTCATACACCCAACCGCAATTATTGATCTCGATTCCGCCCGGATTGCGGAAGGATGTTTCATCGGCGCAGGGGTCGCGGCAACGGTGAATATCACGCTGGAAGCCTTCGCGCTGTGCAATTTTGGCTGCACGTTGGGCCACGAAGCTCATATCGGCGCCGGCTCTGTGGTTAACCCTGGCGCAAACATCTCCGGAGGCGTCGTGATTGGGACCGGCGTGTTAGTCGGAACCGGCGCAAAAATTCTGCAATATCTTCACATCGGCCCAGGCGCGACGGTCGGCGCGGGAGCGGTAGTTACACGTAATGTGCCAGAGGGTCTCACGGTTGTGGGCGTCCCAGCACGTCCTCGTCTCATGGGTGACTTACCGCCTTCGATCCAGCAGGAGCAATATCAGGTTTGATCCTTTAATTACAGCTCATATGACTTCCGCAGCCGTCGAACCGGTGTTTGCCGAACCAGCAATCAGCTTTGCCATGCCTGCGCAGGCAGACGTGCCCATGCTGGCCCGCCGGGGACTCAGCTGGTCTTTGGTGCTTCTGCTCGGAAGGTATTTGCTTTCGATGGGAAGTACGGCACTGCTGGCACGACTTCTCTCTCCTACCGACTACGGACTGATGGGAATGGTCGCCGCGATTACCGCCCTTGCGCAAGCCAGTTCTGACTTTGGATTGTCCTGGGCCACAGTCCAACGTGCACAACTGAGCCGCAATCAGATTGACGCGCTCCTGATCGTTAATACTGCATTCGGATTGTTCTTGATGGTGCTGTGTGTGCTATCAGCGCCGTACGTAGCCGTTTTCTATCATCGTCCGGAACTTACGAAAATCATGGTGGCAGCAAGCAGCGCGCTATTGCTGTCGGCGATTGCGGTACAGCCGGCGGCTTTGATGCGCCGGCAAATGAAGCTGAAAGAGCTTTCATTGTGCAGCCTATGGGCTTTGTCGATCTCCGCCGTAACAGCGATCGTGTTGGCACGGCTCGGATTCGGATATTGGGCGCTTGTGGTGCAGCTCATTCTTCAACAGGCAATCACGACGATTCTGTCATTTCCAATGAGTGGGTATTTTCCCCGACTTCCCCGGAATTTCCTGAATATCCGCTCCCTCGTGACTTTTGGCGGCTACTCAGCCGCCTACGGCATCGTCAATTACTTTACGCGCAACCTCGACAACGTATTGGTAGGAAAGTTTTGGGGCGCGACCGCACTCGGGTACTATTCGCGCGCCTACTTTTTGATGACACTCCCGAGCATGATTGTAATGGGTGTGTTTGGCGGCGTACTTATTCCTGCGATGGCCTCCCTCCGATCGGAGCCGGCTCGAATGGAGGCGGTCTATATTCGCGCCCTGCGGTTGATCACGGTGTTGGGCTGCACGTTCGCAGTAGCTCTTGCCGCAGCCGCGCCCGAACTTGTGGATTTCGTATATGGGCCCAAGTGGCGCGCGGTGGTACCGATCCTGCTGTGGCTCTCCGCCGCAAGCATTCTTCAGCCGATACAAAATACCGCCCAGTGGCTCTACATTGTCGCGGAGCGCGGACGTGGAATGTTCGTGATGGGCCTGGTCGTTGCGGGATCCGCCACATTGGCTTTTGCCATCGGCATTCCGTCAGGACCCGTTGGCGTAGCGCGAGCTTATGCCATCGCAAATACGATCATTGCGTACCCGGTACTCCTGATGGGGCATCGCGCTTGCGGTCTACGCATTGCCAGGACGGTGGCTGAAGGCGCTCCTTTGCTACTTTGCGCTTTAATCATGGGCGCGGTTGTTTGGCTCACCGGCGTTGGAAGCCATGCGGTAGGCATGGGGCTTCACGGCCGGTTGGCAGCAAAAGTAGTTGTTGGCGCATTCACCTACACCATCTGTCTGCGACAACTGGCCCGTCCTACGTATGTCGAGATCCTTGCTCAGCTAGCAACATAAGCGTCCAGTAATTCGCCTCCCGGTAATCGACAAACTCCGAACCGACGGACTCAGAACCTTCGGGTGACGATATTTATGGAACATGCAATAACTGCTACGTTTCCTCGCCGCCCCCGTTATGCCAGTCTGGATTTTTGGCGAGGGGTGGCGTGTTTAATGGTAGTCGTTTTTCATTCGTCGTTTTACGCAGTGGCTGATCTGCGGAACTTTCATGGAATAACGAAGGTTTTGTTTGTGGCGATTGCATACCTTTGGCTGGGCGTTCCAATTTTCTTTGTCATATCCGGATATTGCATTAGCGCGACCTGTGACTCGATGCGAAGAAAACCAAAAAGCGTAAGCATCTACCTCTCGCGCCGGTATCGCCGGATTTTCCCTCCCTTTTGGATATTGAGCATTCTGAGCACAGCTGTGATCCTGATCGCGAACGCGAACCACAAATCACTACTGTTTAGCGACAACATCCATCCGATCGCAAGTCCTGGTTCATTAACTATCTCACAATGGATGGGAAACTTGAGCCTTACCGAATCATGGCGGTCTTCACTGTTGGGCGCACCGCAGCTTTATTTCCTGGGGCATGCCTGGTCACTTTGCTATGAAGAGCAGTTTTATATTGTGTGCGGGTTACTGTTGTTCCTGGCGCCGCACGCCTTCTTTCGAGGCGCACGTTATATAAGTTTCGGGGTTCTGGCACTGGCTGGCTCGGCTGCTTGCTTGCGGCTTTCCATTCCGGGCTTCTTTTTTGACGGGCGCTGGCTGATGTTTGCCCTGGGCATTCTAGTGTACTGGATTGTGAACTACGCAACTCCCGAGCTGGGAGCGCGACTAAAGTGGCTATTGCTAATCGCTGCGATTTCAAGTCTCCTTCTGTTCCTCGTTCGACCCGTTCGGCTCCTGCTTCTTGCTGGCATCGGGGTCGAGGTGATTTCAGCCCTTCTCTTCGCAGTGGTGCTGCTATATTTGCAACCCGTTGACAACCGCATCACAAATAACTGGTTATTGGCTCCTATCTCGTGGTGCGGTGGTATGTGCTATAGCCTGTATCTGTCTCACTGGATCGTGGTTAAGCCAGTCAGTAATTGGCTTTGGCATAGCGGGCTGAACTCGGCCCGCGCAACTCTGCTTATCACCATCCCAATATGCTTGACCGCCTCGGTAATCGTGGCTCGAGTCTTCTATGTGTTCGTCGAGCGCCATTTCCTGAATACACATTCTGTTGCCGTGCCAAATGACAGGAGCCGCGTCCCGATTGCCTCCCGGGCAATGGCAGCTGGGTAGCGACTCGACCAATAACGTGAAAGTCTCTGTAATACTTACAACACATCGCCGTCCACAAGTCCTGCGAAGAGCGCTTGATAGTGTTATGCGACAAACGTATCAGGATATCGAAGTCATCGTGGTCGACGATAATGGACATGGGACGGAGATGCAAAAAGAAACCGAAGCTACGGTTTCTCAGTATCCGAAGGCAATCTACCACGCCAATCTTAACAACTTAGGTAAGGCAGCTTCCTTGAATTGGGCGATCAGGGAGGCTGGCGGCGAACTTCTCGCTTTTCTGGACGATGACGACGAATTTCATTCCGAAAAACTTGCCAGGCAGGTTGCAAGGATGAAAGCGACCAACGCTTCAGGAGTTTATTGTAATTACAAACGGATTTTCCGGAACAAGCTCTACTTCAAGTCAACACATGAATTAGGAAAAGACGAAGGCGATTTGGCCCTGGATATGCTGCTCGGAATCAACGAAATCTGCGGGGGCTCCACATTACTTTTGCGGAGTTCGGCGGTAACTGAAGCAGGAGGTTTCGATGAGCGTTTCAAACGACACATCGATTGGGCATTTCTCATTTGCTATTTTCGCAATCATAAGCTCTCACTGTGCGATGACGTACTTGTCACTGTCCACATGGATGATCAGATGTGGACGGTCAATCCCGAATTGCAGTTTGAAATGAAGCAGTTGTTTTTTTCATCATTTGAACAAGACATCGTTCGCCACGGCAAGGCTGTACCGGACATCTATTTCAAACATTGGTTGGACGTCTATTTTGAATGCCTTCGGCGCGGTCAACTTGTTTTGGCTTTGCGCTCGCTACGTTCTGCCACAAGCAGGGGGCACCTCAATATCCCGAAGCTGCTCCGCATTACCGCCTCGGCGATAAAACACTCGAACCTAAACTTCAAGCAAGCGAGCCTAAACCAATGATTTTCCGTCGACTTACGCTCGCTCCATTTCTGATTGTGATTGGTTGCGGTGCGTGTTTTGCAGCCCCGCAGGGAGCTGCTGCAGACAGGATCTATTACGTGTCCTCGACTTCGGGAAATGATAACAATGATGGCCGAAGTCCGGAGAACGCATGGAAGAATCTTTCGAAGATCTTCGTGAAATCGAATTCACAAGATCCCTTTCAACCTGGCGACAGCATCCTGCTCAAGCGGGGAGATCAATGGGACGGCCAAATTCGATGGCAGGCCCACGGCACGCCGCAAAAGCCAATCACGCTTGGTGCTTATGGTCAGGGACCGAAGCCCTTGCTCTATGGGGATGATGAGCAAACCCGATGGGAACCAGTCGCCGGCCATGATGGAATCTACACAACGGATATGGGCCAGGGAAGTATTCTCGGATCTATTTTTCGGGACGGCAGGGCATTGACCATTATTCAACCGGCGGGGACGTTAAACCGGCAGGAAGACTTGGAAACGTTCTTAGGCAGGCTGCAGCCAGGAACTCTGGCCGGCCACTTTGGCAGTCGCCTTTGGATTCGAATGCCGGATCGCAAGGCACCGAATGAGACCGTGCGCATTTTTCGACTTGCCGGAGTTTCTCTTGTCAACTCCAGCGATGTCCAGATTGACAACCTCGACATCCAGCGTTTTTATACTGGAATCAACATATCGAACTCGGAACAAGTGCTTGTCCATCACAACGACATTCAGGATGTCTTGGGAATCGGTATCTATCTTCAATCTGGAGACAGCTATTGCCGGGTCGAGAGCAATACTGTGTTCCGTGGCGGCAACACAGCTTTATATGTCTTGAAGGGTTCCGATAACACATTTCGCGATAACTGGGTTTCGCATGTGAACACCAAGATTCTGGGCATTAGCGTTACTGGAGACGGCATGGGTGTCGGCTTGCAGGAATCGCAACAAAGCCTTGTGGAATACAACTACTTTGCGCACAGCGGTGGAATGGATTTTTACTACGAACAGGGCAGTACGGTTCGCTACAACTATCTTTATCGTGTGCGGTCCGCAGGCGCGCCGCACGGCGTGAACCTCAGAGTCTACGGAAACATTTATAACCTCGGTGGGCCGGGGAGGAAACCGGGGTCGACGGGCGTAAACGCAGTAGCTACAGGGCCGGGAACCATAGCCGTATTTAATAACACAATCTTTAATGCTTCTGGCTTTTTCCTGATGGGTTCCGCGAAGAACGGGGGCAAAGTCTCATTTTCCGACAATGTTGTTGTCGCGCCAGTCCCCGGGACCGTGATGACCATGTTTGGAGCGAGTGTGGCATCCAATCACAATTGTTTTTCAACTCCCGGCCAACCGGTGTTTCGTTTTGACAGCAAGAGCTTTTCCTCTCTCAATACATATCAGGCAGGAACTGGCCTGGATCGAGATTCGGTTGTCTCGGATCCTCAATTTGTTACCTCAACACCGATCACTCCTCTGGACTTTCACCCCGGCGCAAGCTCAGGATGTAACTCGCCGGCTTTGAATGTTCCGTTGGCAGACCCGGCCAGCGGCCGTACTTACGACCACGATCATGTCGTGACGAGCGAACCAGTCATAGGCGCATTGCGTGTAGATAAAACAGCAAGTCAGACTGCCGCTTTCACGCAATCGTGTAAATCTCACTGTTTTCCGCACTCCTTTGATGTTGCGAGCGGCGTCTATCTTGTACGCTTGAAGTTCGCTCCTGGTGTCTTATCGGGACGTGAGTTCATTTTCTTTTTGAATGGAAAGAAAGTAGTGGCACAGTTCGAATCTGCCGAAATCACCGGCTCTGATGATCCTCTTGTTCAAGATTTTCTTGTGCGTCCAAGCGGCCCATCGATCACATTCGAGGCGAACGAAAATGACGACACTTCTCTTGTCACCGAAGTAGACATCATCCCATTCGACAAGAGTCATGGCGACGAACTGCAAGTCATTCCCTGGTAATTCTCGACGTTTTTCAATGAAAGCCCAATCAGAAAATGAGTTGCTTCTGTTCACCTTTGAGTATCCTCCGGTTTCCGGGGGGATTGCCAGGCTCTGCGCGGAAATCGGGTGCGGTTTGGCACGACATCAAGTGAACGGACACGTGCTCACGCAGGATTCCGCCGCGCCCGCTTACAACAACGGATTGCCGGAGGTCCGAGTCAATCCCAAACGTCTCATCCGAGAGTGGCGCGCGTTTCAGTGGCTGAGGAAACAGCGACACAGGACTCCCACGATCTGCGGCCTTTGGTATCCAGAAGGACTGATAGCCCATCTTGCTGGACTACATCCGCTCGTCGTGCTTGCGCACGGTGCGGAATTGTTACCAACCGTAAATCGTTGGCGGCGACCTTTGTGGAAGGCGCTACAACGCCGAGTCCTTGAGAGCGCAAGCCTGGTGATTGCCAACAGCGAGTACACGCGTCAACTCGTATCCAAGGTGGCGCCCAATGCACGCGTCGAAACAATTCCCTTAGCGGTCGATCCGCAGCGTTTCGCGCCAACCGATCGCGAAGCGGCAAAAGCGAAATATGGTGTTTCGGGCAAGCACGTTCTCTGTACCGTGTCACGCATGTATCCGTATAAAGGACACGATGTCGTATTGCGGGCGATCGCGAGCCTTGCTGCGATCGAGCGCGAGCGACTCGTCTACATGGTTGTTGGCAAGGGTCCTTATGAACCGGGGTTGAGAAAACTGGCTGCCCAGTTGGGTGTCGAATCGAATGTACGTTGGCTCGGCTTTGTTGCAGAAAACGATCTGCGCGAGGTGTACTCGGCCTCTGACCTCTTCGTCTTGTGCACGCGCGATGCTCCAGAGGAACGATCAGTCGAAGGATTTGGTCTGGTTTTCCTTGAGGCGCAATCTTGTGGCACCCCCGTCGTAGGTACGCGAACGGGCGGTATCCCAGCGGCGGTTCAGCATGGTGAAGGTGGATGGCTGATCGAGCAGGATGACCCGAACGCTCTGGCGGACATCATTCGCACATTGGTGCATTCGCCAGAACTGTTCCGAGCAGCGGGAACACAAGCAAGGCAGCGCGTTTTGCGAAAGCACACTTGGCCTCACTACATGCGGCACTTTTCGTCCGTTCTCAAAACTGCGGGCATCTCCACCGCTAAATACTCCGGCGGGGTAACGGTGGTTGTTCCTACGCTCAACCGTGGGCCGTACCTGATTGACACTCTACGAGATTTGCTCGCCCAAACACATCAGCCGATTGAGATCCTGGTCGTGGACCAATCGATGGAGAATGTCCCAGCGCTCCGCAGCCTGGCTCGTGCGCATCCAGATGTTATTTCGTATCACAAAGTGCAATTTCGCGGGTTGCCCCTGGCACGAAACTATGGATGGCAGCATGCGAAACATGAAGCCATCGTCTTTGTAGACGACGATATCCGTTGCGGGCCAGAGTTGGTCACCGAGCATCTTCAAGGATTAACACATCCCGGAATAGGCATGGTGGCAGGTGGAATTGACCAGCCGACATCCTCTCCGGACAACAGTGAAACAGGGCACTTTAATTCCTGGACGGCAACGCCATCGCGTGGTTTCGAATCAACCGGGGAATTCCGGGTGAGTCATGTGCCCGGAGGAAATTTTTCCGCATGGCGCTCAGTATTGCAAACCGCAGGAGGGTTCGACGAAGCGCTTTCGGATGGAGCGGCCCTGTACGAGGAAACCGAGCTCTGCCTTAGAGTCACTAAAAGCGGACTCAATATTTTGTTCCGAGGAAGCGCTCGCCTTCAGCATCTGGCGGCGGGGAATGGCGGTTGCCGCGTGCTCGATCTTCCGAAATACATCCGTTCTCTTGCGCACAATCGCGCGATGCTGATCGGACGCAACCTGCACTGGTACCAGGTTCCAATCGCGTGCCTGCGGCTCTTCATCCTTTTTATTTCCTATGCTGCGCATTATCGTAGCTTTGGTATTTTTCGACCGGGAATTGCGGGATTTACAAGTGGATTGCGAGCCGCTAAACAGCCTCCCATTTGCAGCCAATATAGGTCTGCGGCGGTGCACGCATGAATAAGCTCTGGCTGTTCTGTTTTCCGCTGCTTTTCCTGCCCAACCTGGGTTTTTCTTATGAGACCCCGTATGGTGTGCTCGAAGCGAGCGACTGGGTGATTGGGCCGTTTGTCCTGTTGCTTTTGATCGCCCCATCAGCCGATCACCGACAGAAGATCTCAGAAGTGAACTTGCTCCTGGTGAGCTTTCTTCTCTGGGCTTCGTTGAGCACTCTGTCGATTCATGCTAGATATGATTATCTTGATGTCGTTCCGGTTCTGCTCGGATGTTTCGCGAAACTCGCCAAGCTGACGGTCTATGTGACGGCCGGCGTTCTCATTTCAAGAAAACTCATCAATTCGAGAGTGCGCAGACAGTGGCTTTGGTCTGTGCTTGCCGCCGTGGTCATGCTGAGTGTGGGCCTGCTGACGAGCATCGATGACCAAAACACACAACTGATGGACTCCATCGCCGGCTACAAATCCTACAACTCAACCATCGTTTCAATCGCCATTCTTGGTTCCTACATCGCTGGTTTATGGATCGACAAAGCGGCGAACAGGAGATGGCGGTCAGCCACCATGCTAATTGTCGGATTCGCATTATGTTCCGTCCTGTTATCGGCTTCGCTTACAACTCACGGACGTGGAGGTTGGCTCGCCTTGATCGTGGGGTGCACTTACATCTTCTGGAAGAAAACCAGGCGGACTAGAGCCTTTGCCATTGTTCTTTTTCTCGGCTTTATGGCGACCGCTGCCTACAAGACTCTTCCCAATTTCAAATCTCTGGTCGACACCACCGTTTCTCCTACGGGCAATGAAGGGGACTATCGGATATCCGGAATCGATGAAGGCGCACGCTTCACCACCTGGATGCACGAAGCCCCTAAATTGATCAACGCGCCGCTGATGGGCACTGGTTTCTACCATCGCGGCGGGCCTTCCGGCTTGTGGGATACAGGATCTCACAACTTTTTCCTGCAAATGTTTTTGGAAGCCGGAGTGGTGGGCGGTGTCCTTGTGATCATGGTCTTCGCGCTTATGTGGCATCAAGCCGGGTCAGCAGTCTCGCGGCAGGCCAGGATCTGTGTTGCCACGCGCGCAGCTTTGATCACGGCGGTTGTCGGCGGCATGAGCGGGGAATATTACTACGGCAACCTCAGTGTTCTGGTTCTGTTTGCAGTGTTTGCCTGTGCGGGCGCCGTGCCATTGGAGATGATCACGCGCTTAGCGGACAACCGCGCCGTTCAAATGCAAGGTTTACAACAGGTCGCTTCATGACGCCTTTAGTTTCGGTTCTGATGCCGCTGTTCAACGCCGCCGACACTTTGCCTCTCGCGCTGGCATCCCTGCAGGCGCAGACCTACGAGAATTGGGAATGCATTGTCGTGGATGACGGCTCTAGCGATGACACCGCGACCGTTGTTGAGAGCGTGCACGACGCCAGAATTCGCTTCCATCGCCTGGACAGAAATCGGGGTCGCGGATATGCCCGCCAGCATGCGCTCGAGATTGCTCGGGGTAGTTACATTTCCTTTCTGGATGGGGATGATTGGATCTATCCCACTAAGTTCCGCGAACAGGTGGATGCGCTCAAAGCGCAGACAGACATCGCGATCGTAAGTACAGGTCTGGCGATCGCAAACCAGAATGGCGAGTTAACCGGCATTCGAAATAAAGATATTGGCAAGTTCTCGATGAATGGCATCGTGTCGCGCTTGGGTATGCCTCCGTTGGCGTTTGCTCCCTCGATGATGCCCGCCGAGTTGGCGAAGGAAACTGGTTTCGACCCTTCTTTTCCTATCTCCGAAGATGTGGACTTTCTATTACGGGCATTGCTCGGCAAGCGATACATGGTGCTGCCTCAACCCTTCTACGTTTATCGTGAACAAGGTTTGAACACACTCGGCAAGGTTAGCGCTGGCTTGAATTACTGCTGTCGAATGTTCATGAACCACTTTGATCAATACCCAGTGGCGTGCACCCTCGAAATCGCCAAGGCTCGTGGGAAGCAAGTGGTCTATCACACAGCCGCCGCATTTGGGCTTTGGGAGCAGATTATTGCGCGTCGCTCACGTCCGCCGTCCGCCGCCGAACATCAGCAATATCGGGACGCATGGAAGACCGTAACGAATATCGCGCACGGGGCTGAACAGGCAGTTTACGGATAAAGAAGCCGACGCAGACCTAAGTTTCCCCAGACAACTCATATGACTACTGCTGCAGTTCAGCAAAGCGTAGCGCCGTCGCGTTCGCAAACTCACCTTCCGTTCGCTCCCTGGCCATATTTCGAAACCGACGAAATCGAGGCGGCCGCCGCCGTCCTGCGTTCCGGGAAGGTTAATTACTGGACCGGGCAGGAAGGTCGTCTGTTTGAAAGTGAGTTCGCCCGGTCAGTTGGCACGAAATATGGCGTATGTGTGGCTAACGGGACGGTCGCCTTGGAACTAGCGTTGCAAGCACTCGGCATTGGTCGTGGCGATGAGGTGATTACGACATGCCGTACCTTCATTGCATCTGTGAGTTGCATTGTGATGCGCGGTGCTCGCCCCGTGTGCGTCGATGTCGACCCCGACAGCCAGAACATCACAGCGGAAACCATACGTCGGGCGATTACTCCGAGAACCAAAGCCATCATCGCGGTGCACTTGGCGGGATGGCCCTGCGACATGGACGAAATCCTGCAGTTGGCCGCGGAATACGGTTTGCGAGTAATTGAAGACTGCGCCCAAGCCCAGGGTGCGATGTACAAAGGCCGGCCGGTAGGCTCTCTGGGAGATGTTGCAGCTTTCTCGTTCTGCCAGGACAAGATCATGACCACTGCAGGCGAAGGAGGAATGCTCACGACCAACGATGCCGAGGTTTGGGAGCGCGCGTGGAGCTTTAAGGATCATGGCAAGAGCTACGATGCGGTTTACAACCGAGAGCACGGCGAAGGCTTTCGATGGCTCCATGAATCGTTCGGTACCAACTGGCGAATGACCGAAATACAGGCGGCTGTTGGACGTGTAGCCCTCACGAAAGTGTCCCGGTGGGTTGAGACCAGACGTCGTCACGCGCGTACCTTGACAAGCGCTCTCTCCGGCTTGCCCGGTCTACGAATTCCAGAAACTCCAGACAGCATTCGTCATGCATATTACAAATATTATGCATTCATCCGCCCTGAGATGCTGAAGGATGGCTGGGACCGCGATGCCATGATGCAGGCAATCGAAGCCGAAGGGATCCCCTGCTTCGTCGGAAGTTGCAGCGAGATCTATCTGGAAAAGGCGTTCGTTGCACGCCGCAAGCATACGAGACTCCCCGTGGCCAAGTTGCTCGGCGAGACCAGTCTCATGTTCCTGGTTCACCCCACACTGTCTGACCAACAGATCGCGGCTACATGTCAGGCAATCGAAAGAGTAATCGCAAGAGCCGTTAAATGCAGTAGCCTCTCCGCCAGCGGTCTGAGTAGCACGGCCCGAACCTAAATCGCGGCTAAACTTTCTCAAGCTTATTACCTATGACAAAACAATTCCGCAATACATCTTCGCTACTTATCAGGCAACGGTTCTGGGCAATCACCCTGTTCCATTTCCTTTTGATCACGACCTCAATCGTACTCGCGTGGTTGCTTCGATTCGATTTTCGCATTCCTCTGCCAACTCTGCTCCTCGGCTGCGTGCCGATATTGATCCTATTCCGGGTCGCCGCGTTGGCACGGTTCAATCTCTTGCACGGGTACTGGCGCCACAGCGGAGTGACCGATGTAATTGATATTGGTAAAGCAGTCGCTCTAGGCAGTACTGCTTTCTTTGTGACCACCCGCTATATCCTTCACCGGTATGAGTTCCCGCTTTCAATCTACATACTGGAAGCAATTATTACGACAGTGGGGTTAGCGGGCGGCCGACTGTGCGCAATGACCCTGAAGAACAGAACGCTCGCTGATTCAGCCATGGACAGCAAGCGTCGGGTGATCATCGCAGGGGCGGGAGAGGCCGCAAGCCTCCTGATACGCGAAATGCTCAGGACCGAATTTGTCCCGGTGGCATGTCTTGATGACGATGTTTTCAAGCACGGAGCAAAAATCCATGGCGTGCCGGTAGTAGGAACGATTGACGCTATAGGAACAACGGTCAAAGCCTTGGATGCGGAGGAAGTCTTCATTGCCATTCCTTCAGCTAACGGCGCTCAAATGCAGCGGGTGAGCAGGATATGCGAGCAGGCAGGTGTGCGCTATCGAACTGTCCCCAACCTTCACGATCTACTGATGGGCCGCGGCTCGATTTCGCAATTGAGAGAGGTCAGCGTTGAGGACCTCCTAGGCCGTGACCCCATTCAAATGGACCTGAGCATGGTTCGCAATCAGATCGCGGGTAAAGTCGTCATGGTCACGGGGGCTGCGGGTTCGATCGGATCGGAGCTCTGCCGCCAGGTTCTGGCATACGGTCCCGCCAAGTTGATCGTGTTAGACCAGGCGGAGACGCCGATGTTCTACTTGCAATTGCAATTGACGAAGCAGCCATCCGGCAATCGGGTGGTATATGCGGTGGCGGATGTGGCCAACACCTCACGCATGCGCAGAATACTCAGCGATGGAGCGGTAGACATTATTTTTCACGCCGCGGCCTACAAGCATGTGCCACTTGTGGAGCTAAATATTCGCGGCGCGCTCACAAATAATGTCCTCGCTCTACCTCCTTTGTTGGACGTCGCCGAGGAGTGTGGCTGTGAAGCATTCGTGTTGATTTCATCGGACAAGGCCGTCGAACCCACGAGTTTTATGGGCGCCACGAAGAGGCTGGGAGAGCTCATGCTTGCGGCCAGACCGAAAAAGAATATGCGCTGCGTCTCGGTCAGGTTTGGGAATGTCCTGGGCTCGCAAGGCAGCGTGATTCCGGTGTTCAAGGAGCAGATCGAAAAAGAGGGTCGCATCACGATCACCCATCCTGAGATAACCCGATTTTTCATGACCATTCCAGAGGCTGTGTCACTAGTGTTACAGGCATTTACGATCGGCGAGCATGGCGATATTTTGGTTCTGGACATGGGCAATCCTGTCCGCATACTCGATTTGGCGCATTCCTTGATTCGCCAGTGCGGAAAAACGCCAAGCGAAGTAAAGATCGAATTCGTCGGCTTGCGGCCAGGAGAGAAGCTGCACGAGGACTTGTTCTATCCTAGGGAGAGGCAATTACCGACCACTAACCGGAAAGTGAAGCGCACTCAGTCTGAGATCATTCCGTGGACCGCACTGTCGATTCATTTGGAAGACTTGATCTCGTTGACGAATTCTGGAACCGAAATATCAATCCGCGCGAAAATGAAAGAAATCATCCCTGAGTACTCCTACCAGACCGAAGCCTTATCGGTACTGAACGAACCAGCCGGAAAAGCTTTTTCTCCCGCGATGAATATCGCGCGAGCATTCGCTGCCGGCGCTGGACAGGACTAGTCGGGGCCCGTCGGCTTCACCTCCGAAGTAAATTTGTGGTGGCTCAGCCTGAAATGGAGAAGCGACGTTCTCCGTTAGTGTAGAGTCCGCCCCGGCGGGGCGGGGATTTTCAAGGCATAGGGGTCTATCGTCCGATGACTTTTCTGGTTGTCAGTGTGCAGCGCCAGAGGATTGGCTCCCGCGCTGCTAAACATCGGCTCGATGAGCCCGCTAGGTTATCCCTCAGCATGGTTGCATCCCTGCAGAGCCTGCCTCCGTTTCACCAGGCAGTTCATTTTAGCTCCGCGGTTCTGAACTTCCAGTTTGCTCGGCTTGCGGGCGGGACGATACCGTTCATCCGCAGGTACTCGACCATCTGACCGTAGTGATCCTTCGGATGGAAGGCGCCGATAATGGCGATTGCGAGACGCGTTGAGAGGAATGGGGATACGGGCT
>Ga0307474_10000085_pt1 | contig 68279 bp, 119 predicted proteins | sample atmos_gasesECM1C_2_FD_203312 | JGI IMG/M metagenome (GOLD analysis project Ga0307474, IMG submission 203312) | Hardwood forest soil microbial communities from Morgan-Monroe State Forest, Indiana, United States - atmos_gasesECM1C_05 | ecosystem: Environmental > Terrestrial > Soil > Temperate...
GGGAGTTAAAGCCTGTGGAGATTCCGCCAGACGGATTCACTGCGCGGTACGAGAAAACCATGGCTAACCTGCCGGTTATCGTAACCCACCATGTGCCTATCGGCGAAGCGTGGCTCATGAGAGCGGACAAGTTACTGGCGGTAGCGCACGTACCAGAAAAGCCCATAGAAGCGGTAACGCTAGATGGAACCAGTTTGGGCGTGGTCACGGGAGAGAAACGTGCCGATTAACTTTGATCGTTGCCGAACCTACGGAAGTGAAGGCGATACCCTTCGCATCGGTGCCGGAACGATTGGCGAAGATGACGGACGCTTCTACGGTGATGTGCAATTCGGAAACTCATTCGCCATGATTAACGGGCGAACACCGGAAGAAGCTCGGGCTAAGAGCCTTCTGTACATCTGGCGAAACTGGCACGCCGACAGAGTTCAGTTTGGTGACGGAGCATGAGCGACTTTGAGCAACGCGAAGGCGACGAGCACGCTTACGTTGAGACGCACGATTCACTGCCGACCTCGATAAACGTTTCAGCGTGGTTGAGGTACATCGGTAAACTAGGCCCGTCGAAGTGCCCCGGTGACGGCGGGCAGCTTGAGGCCGGGGAATTGGAGAAGACGTGAAGATTAGCGACATTGAGGAGCAATACGCTGCGCCAATATTAGGGTTTGTTGGACTTCTTGCGATTCTTTACTTTGTGTTTTTATGGCCGAAATGACGCCCACCATCGCCCCAGTCGATACGCACACCTGGAAGGTCTACTTGTTCAGAGACCCAGAACAGCATACCGGAGCTTCGTTCGTTGTGTGCGTCGATTGCGGCATCCCATACCACGGAGATCCGAAGGACGATCCCGATTGCGATGAGTACCCCGTCTGCGAGGGAGCCAAAGATGGAAACACGTAGCTGGCAATTCAGCGCGTTGTTGTTCGCCATGCTATTTGGGGCGTTTATTGGAGATCTGCTGAGAACCTTGATCGGGAACTGATGAGTAGTTTCCCCAGTTTCGCGTTGTTTGTAATGCAGCGTATACTGAGTCCGTGCCATGCCTCGCCAGACCACAACCCGCTGCGTCAGGACCGAGCAGGTATTCGGTCCGTGCATGGTCTGTTGGCAACCGATTCTAGGGCACGCGCATGTGCTCGACGATCCGCTGTGGCTGAGGTGCGAGGCGCATTGCCCGGATCACAAGACGGAAGCGAAGCAGCCGGAGCACGAACTAGTGGTGGCGTGAGCGCGTGAAAAGAGCTCTCGTAATCGTTGGGTTGGTTCTATGCGTTGGACTGTTGTTTAATCCTTGGATTATCCTCCGGCCTAATCAACGCTGCTATCGCGAAGGTGATAGCCTTCAATGGCGTCAGTACTGCTGGGGTGGTTCATGGAGCGCGATACCGTAGATGGCCGCTGCTATAATCCCGATGGCGCTCACTCTCGCGCCACAGTTATTCAACTTGATTGCCGGGTTGGTTCACAAGCACGCGCCGGTGGCCGAAGCGCAGTTCGGAGCAGGAACAGGGCCGGTGAAGCTGGCCGACGTGTTCACCAAAGTCATCACCGACCTTCAGAACGCTGCTGTAGCAGGAACCATCGACAAGAACCTTCCATCGGACGAACTGATCAAGACCATCATTCAGTCGGTGGTAAGCAGTCTGAACCTGCAAGGGCAACTAGGCGGAGCGACGGCATCGGTTCAACCGATAGCAGGCTTGACAGCAATGGTAGCCGCTTCTCCGCAGAAGATCCTCGTGGCCTCGGGGCAGACGATTACGATTGTGGGAAAATAGCGTGTGTTCCGATCTAGCTTTAAGAAAACGGTACTCGCCAGACTGGACGAAATCAAGAACCTGCTCGCAAATCAAATTCAGGAGAACAAACTAATGTCACAAGAACTTGATACACTGACCGCCGAAGTCGCTAGAAACACCACGGTCGAGAAATCGGCGCTGGCTCTAATTCAAGGCTTCAACGCACGCCTGATTGCCGCCGGTACCGATCCGGCGAAACTAAAGGCCTTGAGCGATTCACTCACGGCAAACGACAACGAACTGGCCGCCGCTGTTATAGCGAATACCCCGGCTGCTCCCACACCCACAGCATAATGGTCCGAACCTACGGCGTGAAACCGGACGAACTGCTGGCGTGGCAGAGAATCCTGCCAGCGGATAGGGATATGTTCCTTATCCTGCTTAACTACCGCTCTAACTTCGGTGCCGCTTTGAAGGAGTTTCATATCCTGGAGAAGCAAGGTTGGTGCCGTGGCCGCTGATTCGCGACGTTCATTCCTGTTGGCACTGATCAGCTCTCCCTCTGTTGTAGGCGCGGTTGCTGCGGTTGCCACGGAAGCGCCGCAGTTATATCGGTTCACGTTCGCGTTTCCTCACGATCTACCACAAAAGCACTTTGCCAACTTTATGCAGTTTGCATGCGACCAAATGGCAATGAAAATCTGTACCGCCACGGATGGGCGCAGAATATTTTACGAACGAAATAGCCACGGCAATCTAACCAGCCGGTATCTCTTCACGCTTGAAAAACACTGCACCGATTACGAAGCCAAGAAGACTTGGGATAAATTACAACGCGGCTTGACCTGGGAGATGCCCGATGCCGCTTAGTGAAGCCCAGCGCGAAAGAGATTTATTTTGGGAGACTGTCGGGTTTGGGACCGATTTTGAGGGCGGCGGTCCATGCTTCGGCCAGGATTGCGTTTGGGTCGGTGAAATCGGATCGCGCAAATGCACCGGCTGTGGGCGGATGCACGCCGAGGACTGGATTAAGCAGTATGGCCGCTCTCTGCAGTTTGCTGAGTTGCAGTACTTGCTCCGCAAGATGGAGCCGGAGTCTAACGCTGAAATCGTCAATCTGGAGGTTCCAAGATGATCATAATTTTCCCACTTTTGGTGCTGCTGATAGGATTGCTCCTGCACTTGCTGAACGGCGTGACTAAACAGGCTTTCCAATCGCTCGGTATCCCAACTTACTTCGCGGGACTTTTGTTCATTTGCTACATCTATGCCCCGCGCATCATCGATCTTTTGAAGGTCCAGCACTGATGCCAGCGCTAGGAATGCCTAAATGTCCTCGTTGCGGTAGTTCCCGCGACGTTACTATACCTCCAGGACAGATTTACGCTAAAGAGTACTATCTCTGCCAGTCCTGCCAGCATCTGTGGAATAGCGTTGCGCCGACTCGAAAGGAAACCCAAGATGCCTGATGTAGAGAAAGCGCCGTACTCCGGAGTCAATCTGGTTTCTCCGGATCACCCCGACGCGCATCGCTGCCCGGTTTGCAAATCCGTTCTAACCCTTCCCAACGGTAAAGATGGGCGGCTGTGCCAGCACTGCGGGAACAAGTTCATAGAAGATGGATCAGACGCACTCAAGCCCTAGGGTCGGCGCAACGCAGGCTTACGTGAACAATTGGGACCACGCCTTCGCCCGACCACAACTTGAGCGGCACTCGCATAATTGGGACAGTAATGGTTACCCTCGCTACAACGAAAGAAGCTGCCCTATCTGTGCTCGCTGGCGGGCGCTAGTAGCGGAGTGGGACGCAAATAATGCCCTGGACCGCCGCTGACGCTCACTCAAAGACCAAGAAGGCAGACAGCCCAACCGCGCAGCGGCAGTGGTCGCACGTGGCTAACGAGATGCTCGAAAAAACCGGTGACGACGCAGTAGCAATACGAGCCGCCAACTCGGTGATCTCCAAGCGCATCCCAGACTACAAGGCCAGCCGAAAGAAATGATCAAGGGCGGAGTCATCACGGTCGCAACCACGGTAACCAGCCGTTGCCTGAACTGCAAGATCGGGCCATTGGAAGGAGATTACAACCGCTGCCCTCGGTGTGCGAGCTTTTTAATGGTACGTGATTTTGTTCCGATTCAACCGCAGATCGAGTCTTCCACCGCTTCACAAACCAAGTTCCTGAACTGATGGCCGAGTCGAAGATACCCAAGGAAGCGGTACTGTACATCTTCCGGCCCGAAGTCAACATCACCTGTGGAAAGTGCGTATTCGTCAAGAAATCGCAATGCGCGGTATTCGGTCCCTCGGAAAGCATTTCGCCAGAACGCGGATCATGCGGGTTTTACATTCATGGCGACCTTGGAGAAGCGAAGGAAATGCCGTGGATCGGCTTCATCACCAAGGTAGAAGCTGGTTACGCCGAAAACACCAACGGATTTCAGTGCAAGCGCTGCGAGTATTTTGATTCTCCCAAACTGGACTGCGAGAAGGTGGACAAGGATTCGGACGGGGACACGCCCGGAGTTATTCACCCCAATGGCTGTTGCAACCGCTGGGAAGCAGATGACACACGCGGACAGATGAGCGCCAATCAACTCATGGACAAGCTTCTGCCAAACCGCTCCAGTTATTTCGCGAGCCGCACCAAATGACCAAGTACCCACGCGATCCAGCTTCCGGCATTCCCATTCCACCGGAGCCGCAGAAACGCCGCACGCCAAAGGAGCAGCAAAGCACCAGAGCCTTCACTGAACTCATTCGCCTGCACAAAATCTGGATGGATCAGCAGGCTATACTTGGAGCCGAAGAATCGCTTAAAAAGTTCCTCAAGTTGGCGTGGCCCGCGATTGAGCCTGGTTACGAGTATGTGGATGGATGGCATATCGACGCCATCTGCGATCACGTTCAGGCGGTGATGGACGGAGAGATACGGAAACTGCTTATCAACGTCCCGCCGCGTTCAACCAAATCCAGCATCGTCAGCGTTGCTCTGCCCGCATGGAGATGGATAAAAGTTCCCGAGTATCGTTGGCTGTGCTGTTCCTACGATCTAAAATTAGCGAAGGACGATTCCCGCCGGTGTCGTGACCTCATCCGTTCAGACTGGTTCCAGAAAAACTGGGGGGACAAATTCCAGATCGACCGCAACCAGGATGAGAAGCAATTCTTCGCCAATGACCATAAGGGCTGGCGTATCGCAGCCTCAACCGATACAGGTTCTACTGGACGCGGCGGCGACTGCATTATTTACGACGACTTGAACGACGTCAATCAGATGAACTTCGATGCCTACATCGATAATGTAATCAATTTCCATGAACGGGTAACCCCAAGCCGGTTGAACGACCAAAAAACAGGCACGCGCATATCTGTGCAGCAGAGGTCGCACGAACGAGACATCACCGGCCATATTCTCTCCAAGGAGTTCGGCTGGGTACACCTAAACATCCCGATGGAGTACGAGGGGAAACGACCGGCCACAGTACTTGGCTGGACCGATCCCCGCGAAACCGAGGGCGAGTTAATGTGTCCGGCAAGAACCGGCCCAACCGAAGTTGCCGATTTGAAAGTGTCCCTAGGGCCAATTGCTTACAATGGTCAGTACCAACAACGTCCTTCTCCTGGTGAAGGAGCGAAGTTCAAACGGGAATGGTGGAGATTCTACAACCCTCCCGGATTCAAGCAAACCGACGAAGCTGGGAACACGCTGCCGGTTCGCCTATCTCTTCCCGATGGAAAGATTTTAGAACGGATGCCGGTTGAATGCCCTCCGGCCTTTGAGCAAGTCTTGCAAGCCTGGGACATGGCGTTCAAAGAAGAGAAGGACTCCAACAACGTCTGCGGGCAAGCATGGGGGCGCGTAGGGTCGAATGTGTTTCTGTTGTCGCGGGACTGCTCCCGCAAGGACTTTCCCAAAACGATAGCAGCAGTGCGAAAGATGAGCCAGGAGTTTCCGTGTCCCGAAAAACTGGTGGAAGACAAGGCCAACGGACCGGCTGTCTTGCAAACCTTAAAGAACGAGATTCCGGGGCTAATCCCTTCACCGATAATTGGGGGCCTTGAATCGCTGGCAACCGCATCAACTGGTTATGTGGAGGCTGGAAATGTCTATTTGCCCAATCCCGCCGTGGCTCCTTGGGTCCTCGACTATATCGAACAGTTCGCGGTCTTCCCGCGAGGCAAGACTGATGATGATGTTGCGGCGCAGTCTCACGCTCTAAGGAGGCTGTTTGATTCGGTCGCCAATTCCTCCGTCCCAGAGTTTCGGGTTGTTCCTCGACTCAATGAGCCAAAATCAGCTTGCCACGTCGAAGAAAGTTCTGCCTTACTAGCAAGTCTCGCTCCGCACTGGCGCAGATGGGTATCGCTATCGCCTGGAGCCGCGCTGTGGTTGTGCGAGACACCCACTCGCTCTATTAGGGTTTATCGTGAACTGGATCTCGACAAGATTGACGCGCATGAAACCGGGCGGAGAATCGCCCAAGCCTCGATCCAGGACGTAACCGCTTTTACGCGGGCGATTCATGAAACCGCGAGATGGCACTGCGACATCTTCATGGAGAAGGAATGCTTCGCGGCCATCGAACCAATCGGGTGTTACGCGGAACTGGTAGCCGAAGGCATTCGCACTTATGAGCCGGATCAAGGCGACTTATATCAACGTCAGGCCACAAAAGAAGCGTTGGGGCGGATTGCCTTTTCTCCCGAGCTAATCGAAGTAGAGGACGCGGCCTGGGACCGGTTGAGAGACTTACTACGCTTCGCGCCCGCCGATTTCCAAACTCTCGATTACGACCGCACCGAGGCGATGAATCTCTACCGCAGAGATCCAGAAGCCTGGAGAAGCTACATGGCCTCCTGCTATGGACAGGTGCATGGCGAATGGCCCAAGATCAAGCTGTCTAGCGATTGCAAATGGACGCTTGCCGCCATGGGAGCCGCTAACCGCAATGACAAAGCGGTAGTCAATCCGTTCATGCAGGCATTGCTGATCGGAATCACCATTCCCGATTCAGTCGCACAACCCAAACTGCGAGAAATACCGTGGGTGGGCAACGGAGCGAAAGGCAGGCTGCCGAATCGCGGGGGAGCGCATCGCACTCGGCAAGGGATACGCCGATTCGGCATGGTGGGATGATGACAACCGAAGCCAAGGCAAGATTAAAGTAAGACGGTTCATTAAATGATAAACTTGACCATACCAATTGACCAACTTCAGGTGGAAGTCTACACCACTAAGCGAGGCCGCAACATGGCCATCGTTATTGGCGACATGACACTGTATCTCGACGCCAAGCAATCACTGGAATTGCTCGATGGCATAACAGCCCATATCCAAGAACTTAGTTGGGATGAATATTCAGAAGACGAAGACAACGAAGTGGTAAGACGGCTTAAAGCGCTGGATAAGGAATCTCTCTTGTGCGCGGCTCTAACGACCCTACGGGGACAAGGCATTTGTGCTGCGGGGTCTGGAAAATATAATGAACAAGCAGAAACTTAATAGGCGCGGGCTGCTTTCAGTCATCGCGGCGGCAATAACCGCTCGGAGCGTCCCAAGTCAATCCGCTAACGAATTATCGCCGGAACAGGTTTGGACGGCACGACAACTACAGAAGGCCGACTTATACGGTTCTCTAGGGCTATCTGATCCAGGAAATATCCTAAAGATACAAGAATGCCTTGAGCTTTCAGCGTCCTCCACCGTCAATGCCATAGTTAATAGTATCGCGAGGCCCGATATTTTAAAGGAGCACCATGGGAGCACTACTGATCGGAATTGGAAAACGCGGTAAGCCGTCGATGCCGCCGCCGGAACGCGAGACGCCTAAGCCAACGGCTAAAGCAGCGCTGAAGCCCGGTGACGAACCGGATGACGACGATCAGGACGACGACAAGCTCTCACCCGAGAAGGCAATCGTGATTCGCGCTGGGGACCATTGCGTGTCATGCAAGAACTATCACCCCGATACCGGCGAGTGCGACGAAGTGGAGGGAACGTTTGAGCCAGATGACGCTTGTTGGGCCGCGTTTAAGCCGATGGGTGGTGGTGACGAACAAGAGCAAGACGCTTCGCCTGCCGCTCCGCCGCAAGCAAATCCAGATTCAGGACCGCCGCGATAATGTTCTACTCCGCGCTTCGTACTCAATTCTCCAGGGCCATGGCCGAACTGGAAGCCCTTCGCGCCCTCTATGAGCAAGAGCGCTCGGCCCGACAACGTTTGGAAGCGTTAGTACCTGAGCTACGAAAGCAACTGGAAGCCGCCGAAGAACGAGCGGCACGTTTCGAGAAGAATTACGTTGATGCCACGCTCTCTCATTCCCGCACGTTGGAAGGCGTAATTCTATCCAACGCTGGGATTGAACCGACTTTACCTACGCGTGTAGCCAGTGGCGAACAACGCGAGGTCAAACCGCCGCCTTCGCCGACTACTCCGTTTCGCAGATTGCAACACTCGCTCATTCGGGAAGCCGTTAAAGACCTGAAGAACTCCGCTATCAAAGAGATCACCAAAACAGTTCAGTAGACCATGGAAGCTATAGCCCCAGCCCCTCCCGCACCATCGGTGGACGAATTAATCGCTCTGCTCGAAAATCCCGTCAAGGACGTGATGCGGACGGAAATGTCGGACGAAAACGACCCCGACCGCGTATGGATACTGCGCAAGAACTTCAACAACTACATCTACTCCAGGGGCCTTCAGAATTACGCTTCGCTGCTGACCCAATCGATTCTGGCTCTGACCTCGCAGGGCGGTCCAGGTGTGGATTTAGGAGCGGACGAGGAGCCGACCGGACTCTACGACTACACCCAAAAGCACTATACCGGGTTCAAGCGCAAGTTTGTCGCTGTGATCGGAAACCGGCTGGCGAACATGATCGCCGTGCCGAACAATTCCAACGACGAGGAAGGAGTTCGGGCAACACGCTCGGCAAACCCGGCTGCGCTTTACCTGAGACAGAAGTGCGATCTGGAATCGAAGTTTCTGGATCAGGCGGCACGCATCTTCGACTACGGGACAACGTTCTGGCATCTCGATTGGGTTGAGGATGGCGATAAGTACGGTTATCGCGACGAACCACAGCATCAAATTCAGCAGCAGCCCCTCGGAAACGCACGGTTCGATTGTCCGAACTGCGGAGCTAGTGTCCCGTCAGACGGTAACCCGCAAACTGCACCACCAGTTTGTCCGCAGTGCGGGACACAACTAGGCCCTCAGCACTTCGTTCCGCCTACGATGGTTCCGACTCCCGTACAGACCGGAACGAAGAAAGTCCCCAAGGGAGCGCTGGAGATCGACCTGAAAGACGCAAACGAAATCTCCGTGCCACTAGATTCGACTTGTGTTGACGATTGCGATTGGCTCCGATGGGACCGCGAAGAACCAAAAGGGAAATTGCTTCGCAAGTACGGCAGAGACAAATTGAGCGACTTTGATGGTAACGATCAAGGGCATGATACGGTGTCATCGCAACTCGGAGAATTCATCCGATCTGCCATGGCCTCGCCGATTGGCTTAGTTCGGCCTAATCGTCCTAACCGATGGACATGTTCTGACATATGGTGGACGCCCAACCAATATGAATTGGTGCCAGACAAGACGGCCCGCGAAACGCTTAAATCCCAATTTTCAGATGGGGCCAGATTTTGTTTCGTCAAGGGAAAGTTGGTTGACCTGAAGGCTGAAAAACTTCAGGACCGCTGGCAGGAAACCAAACCTGAACCGGCCCCGCGAATCATGACCGACGCCTTAGGGGACGAATGGACGGAAACGACCGACATCGCCAACAACGTCATGAACCAGTGCGAGCAGAACGTGGCCCGGAGCAATTTGCCACTGTTCATGAACAGCAGCAAGGTCGATTCCGACGCTTGGGCTAATAGGAACACGCTTCCTGGCGATGCGTTCTTTATCCTGCCACGTGCTGGTCGTGCGCTATCGGACGAAATTCATCAACCGCAGTCTTTGATGTTCTCCGAACAAGCCCCGCAATTTCGCGCCGGTGTAATTGAGGACGCGAAGTCCAATACCGGCCTGGTAGACGCTATCTGGGGCGGTGGTGAACCTGATCCCACGGCGCGTCAGACGTTGCTCAAAACCAATCAGGCTTTGATGCAGTTGGGAACGCACTGGACGCAGATCCGTAAGTCTCTTGAGAAACTGATGCTGAAGGCGTGTAAGTTGCTTTCCCAGTACTCCGAGGGAGTCATCGAGTTTTCCAAGAAAAACCAGTTTGGCAGATTTGACACGTTGAGTTTCACCACGGAAGACCTGAGAAGTGATTCCTATCATTTCGAAGCCGACGAAGCCATTCCGGTTAATTGGGGGCAGCAACGCGATCAGTTGATGTGGCTGTTAGGACAAATCGGCGAGAATCCGCAATTGGCGACAATGATGGGCTTGACCGATCCGTTCAACGTGTTCGAGTTCAAGCAACTGATCGGTATTCCAGGGATGCACACCCCGCAATTCGACGCCCGCGAGAAGTGCATGGATGTGATCGCCACTCTAATTTCCGACGTATCCGCTGGGCCAAATGGCGAGCGTCCCAAGCAACAAATGCAACCCGGACCTCCCGGCCCAGATGGTCAACCCGGCCCTCCGCAACCAACCGTACAGCCAGATTGGGAAGACGATCACGCTTTCTTCTCGATGGCGGTGAAAGCGTACCTGTTGGACAATTCCGACTTGAAAACCAGCAGCCCTGACGCTTACGCCAATATTCAGGCTTATGGGCAGGCGCAAGACGCCATGGCCAATCCGCCGCAACCTCCAGCGGAGCCTAAGAAGACCTTCTCGGTGTCACTAAAGGGTTCCGATGTTGGTGTTCAAGCCGTCCAGGACATGCTGACTAAGGAAGGTATGCTAGACCCGAACACCCCAGTAGAATCGGATGCCGACAAGAAGTTAGCGCAGACAGATCAGATGAACCAACAGCAATTGGCCGCGCAAACGGCTATGCCTGCCCCTAACGGTGCAGCGATTCAGTAGAAAGGATTTATGGAAACAGCATTAGCAACACCCGCAGCAGCAGAAGCGCCCGTCTCGGCACCAGCGGAGACGATGGACAGCGCCCTTAACGATCTGGCGAACATGATGACCGGCACGGAGGAAACGCCTCCAGGCGAATCCCCTACCGCTCCACCGCCATCGGGCGAACCAGTTCCCGCGCATCCAGGCGGGGAAGGCCCAAGTTCGGAAGCCTCCCCCGCAGCGCAACCAACCGACGCTCCTGTCGAATACCAACTCTCCCCAGATGGCAATCACTACCTCGTGCCCAAGGATAAGATCGGCGATGTTGGGCAACTCCCGGCGGTGAGGGAATATTACGCCAAAGTCCAAGAGAAGTTTCCGACAGTGGGCGATGCTGAGGAAGCCTATAGCCGCGCCTCGCAGTTCGGCCTGATGAACACAGATTTCCTGTACGGCGATGATAACGGCATCGACAACTTTCTTGCTTACCTCACAGGCAAAGGGGTTGACCCGGCCTATCCCGATCTGGCGAACCAGTTCAAGGGCAGCTTCGTCAAGATGGCCCAGCGGATGCCCGATACCCTTCGTTCGGTAGATCCGCAGGCGCACTACAATTTCACCGATTCGCTCATCAAGCAGGAGATAGACGCTGCCTATTCTGCCGCCGCTGAATCAGGTAACCCCGAGCATTTTAAGGCCGCGCAATGGCTGGATTACGGCTGGAACGGGAAATACCGCACCGAACTCGGTAAGCCCGATCCTGCCGCCCAGCAGACCAATGTACTCACCCAGAGGGAGCAAGGCATACAACAGCGTGAATCGCAATTACTTGAACGAGATTGGACGGCTTTCAATTCATCGAAACTGGAAGGCGCGAAGTGGCAAGAGTTCAACGCCGAACTCGACCGAACCTTAGCCCCAGTCAAAGACAAGTACGACGCTACTATCTGGCCGCATGTGCGCGACGGAATCCGCCGTGACGTATTGGCCAAGATGACCAAGAACGAAGCCTGGGCCGGTCAGCACTCCGGTTCTCTCCGTGGACTGAAGGCCACCTACGATCAACTCTGGAAAGCCGGTAAGTCTCCCGATGCGTTGACGACAAGTGCCAGAGCATATATCAACGATTTCATGATCCAAGCTCGCCGTGCGATACCCGAGGTATCCAAGGCATTACTCTCCAAGACTCCTCCCGCCAAGGCAGGAACTCCGCAGCAAGTCCCGGCAGCAACGGCGCGTCCTAACACGCCCGCCCGCGCTCCCAATGGGCAATTCGTAGAACAACAGAAAGCAGATTACGAAAAAGAGGTTGAAGCCACCGCCGGGATGCTCGGCTGGTAAACCTCGCAATCTTCCCTATTAGGAGTCTCCTATGGCTGTAGGCCAATTTTCTTCACAAGTTGCGGCAACGCAGCTAGAGCAAGTACGCAAACAGTTTGCGAAACTGCTCGCCATGAACGAATCCAAGTTCATGAAAATGTTTGTGTCCGCTTCCGAGAAACACCAAGTCTCGGCATGGACGGCGGGCACTGTCGGTTCCGGCGGCGTCGTCGCATGGCGCATTCCGGTACTCGTATCCATCGGCGGCGATTATCAGGCAGTCTCTTTGGACGCTGGCGACCTCGGTGCCGGTTCGATGATGAACACCAACTTCATGACCGTTGGTTATTTCGCCAACGACTTGGCGTACGCTATTCCCGCACTGGCGGCAATGGCTACCAAGAACGCCACCCAGGCCATGAACAACACCCTGAAGTTCTCGTTGGGCAACGCCTTCAAGGAAATGGCGCTGTACAACGAAATAGGGTTCTTCCAGGATTCGACCGGAGTCTTGGCAACCGCCAATGGAACAGGTTCTCCGACCGTTGCGGCAGGCAAGGTAACGTACAACCTAGAACCTTCCAACTTCAGTTTCAATCGCCTTCGTTCCACCGGAGCACTGGTAGACGTTTACGATTCGACCAACACCCAGCGTCAATTGAGTTCCCGTATCCTGAGCACTAACCTGTCGCTCACGGCTCCCACGGTAACTCTCACCGTAACCGGCACCCCCACGGTCGCCAACACCGATCAAATCGCCTTCGCCGGAATGGGCGGAACAATCGGCACCTCGACCATCGCCGCAGGTTCCTGGAGAAACGGCCTCTACACCTTCTCCACCACCAGCTCGAGTGGCAACCTGCTCGGCCTTCCTTACTCCTCGGTCAGCGAACTGATCTGCTGCCAGGTGAACGGAAACAACGGCTTCTACACTCCCTCCATCGTCTTCAGCGGTGCGGCCCAATTACGGCAACGGCGCGACGAAGAAGCGCTCTCAGGCGTAGTCGGAGTAGGAAGCTTCGCACAGCGCGTCTCCTGGTACCTCCAGGGACTCACCATCGCCAACCAACACCTTCGTCCAGGTGAAGCGGCAAGCTCGCTCGATCTGGCAGGCCAGGGTCTCAAGTACACCGACACCTGGGAAGCAGGCGACGTAACTCATCACGTCTCGCGCTACGCCAACAAATCCAGAGTAGACTGGGTCATCCCTAAGAACTACGGCTGGGTCCAACTCGACGACATCGACTTCTTCAAAACCCCCGAGGGCCAGAAGATTTTCGTGGGCCGCGTTGCTTCCACCGGGAATCCGGCGGCGGGGTTCCAATTCTACATTTTGAACAGTAGAAATTTGTACTGTGTAGATCCCGGAAGTAACGTGAACTACACGGCGCTAGCAATTCCTTCAGGCCAATAGAATCAACAACATGGAACACTGTTTGTCTCTTGACTGCGTTGGTCCACAAGGCAAGAATAGCATTGTGCCCCAGCGCAGTCAAGGCAAATAAGTTCTAAACAGACTTTGGTATGTGTTTCCACGTGATCCGATGAACAGCGAAAAATATCGCCGTCGTGTTAACGTTTTTCGAGAGAGCTATGGATCTCATGCTCTCCCTAGCTGCGTGGCGGCGGTCGATGTCCGGGATGTCTTGGGCGGTTAGCTTCGATTGTGGGAGCTTTTCTCCCCTCGCGGTTCTGCCTTTGGCGTGCCGGTCAGCGTTGTTCGTAACGCGCATTGCGCCTAGGAAAAAGTGGTGCGGATTGCAGCATTGCCGGTTATCGCAGCGATGGCAAATGTCGCATGGATACGGGTCGCCTCCGTAGAACAGACGGAAAGCGAGCCGTGAAGCACGTACCGCTCGTAGTTCGGAATTGAGACCAAACTGCCCATAGCGGGATTTTATGTTTAGACTTGCAAGCCACGGCCAACACTCATCTTCGCCACGAATGTCAACGTATGACCAAAACCTGTCAGCTTGTGCTTGGGTGATGATCGCTGGTAGGCGAATAGTTCTACCGCTGTGGGTAACTCGTCTGTTAGGTGTAGAATTGTTCTCAGGCATATCAGCCCTCTCCTGTAGGGCATTGCTTAGAGCCAATAGAGGCGTGTCTGCGCTTCATTGGCTCGTATCAATTGTAGTTCTAAACACTACCGTTTGCAAGCTATTTGTTGTACAGGTTCCGCTCGTCCTTGGGTGCAGTGTTTTGCATTCCTTCGTACTGCCGTCGCAGCCACTCGCAGCCCTCGATATGTTTAGCGATGCCATTCAGCGCAGCGTCACAGACCGGGCAACGCGCTTGTTGCGTCATTCGTGCGTACCAGAGTTCAGTTTCCGAAAGAGGGCGGTCTTCACTTGCCATGGCTGATTCCGATCTTCTGCTCGATGGCGCTCAGTCGCGATTCGATGTGAGCTTCAATGTCGATCAGGCGCAAAGAAATGTTGATCAGTAGTCCAATGATCCCGCCGACGACCAACATCGCGAATGTGCGCACGGACATCCCAGCTTGTTTAGGCTTATTTTCGGGCATCTACTTTACTCCTTTGCGCGGTATCTGTCGTAGCCAGATGAGCCACTGCAAACCTTCTGGAGTCTTGCTAGGCAGAAACCACAAAATCAAATGCACAAGTTCCACGCAGATGCAAAAGCGTAGTTCCGTTAGGATGGTACGATTGTTGTCAGGCATGCTAGCCGTCTCCTTTACGGCAATCTTGCTCAGGGCCGGTCGTGGGTTGCTCACTCCGCGACCGGTTCGTCCCATCTTACACCAAAGTCCGTTCGTTGTGTTCCTTCATTCCTCCACGGGGCGGCTTCTCTGCCCCGCCTTTTTCTGAGGTTCTATGCGCTGGTCCGTTAAAGCACTAAACGATCTCTTGGCCCAGGAGATGGGCCGCAACATCTACGGAGAACCGATCTTCCGTTGGGAGTGGTCAGAGACGTTGTTCTGGCCTGCCACGGCCACCGGTCGCCTCGTTGATACTCCGGTCACCGGCTATCTGATCGGCGGCGGCATCGACAAGATCATGGTGCCGAAACCGGAGTACAAGCGGTCGCGGATGTGCATCAACCATCGTAATCAGTGGGTGGTGACCAAATGGCTGAACCCGGCGGAACTGGTTGGGCTGGTATTGGACTACCGCCATGGCGACATGCCGCGAGAGATCGACTACCCACGCGAGATGATTCTTGACCGCTGGCTCAGGAGATTTCCGGGGGCCGATTATCCAGAGCGTGGATTGCATGTCATCACGGACTACTACTGTAAACCGGGGATGACGCCGTTCTACGAGGACACCAAGTTTTTGATCGCTCAGTTACGCGAACAGCGTTCCGGTATGAATTTCGGCGAACGTCAACGAGACATGCTGGAAGACCGCCAAGCCAAGCTGGACCGTACTCAGCGTCTTACCGAGGACATCGTGGAAGACTGTTTCACGGCGTACCTCAATCCCGAACCAGGATCGCGTGGTTACTTCGTCAACTTCCCCGATCCCAAAGCCAAACCGACTTTAGATTTTACCAGCATCAAGTCAGAGCCTATTCAAAAGGAGCAATAACCCATGGGTCAATTCAAACCCAATTCCCTGTACATCGCTTCCATCTACCCCGGCAGACGCGAACGCATCATTAAGCCTTTTGGTCCGACGATGCACCGCTCGGATGGAACCTCGACCTCGTTCGAGTTGAAGCCGGTAAAGAAGGGCGGAAAGCCTTACGTGATCGAAGTGCCGGACATGTTCCAGCACTCCAAAGATCCGCTGAAGACGGCGAATCAAGGGAAACAGGCGTTCTCGCTTGATCCGGTGCCTTGCGAGGAGATCGCGGCGGAACTGGTGAGAGTGTGGGGCGAGAACATTCCCGATCTGCCGTTTGGGGCGGGTCCCGGCATCATGATTCTGATCGGCACGACGCCGCAGCAACACGAAGTCGAAACCATGAAGGCCATGCTTCAAGCGTACTGCGAGCACTATTTCCTCGATGGAGAACGCATCGCCCGCGACGTGGGAATGCACGGCATCAACGCCGAGCACAAGCTCGCGGCGGATTATCTGGAACGTCCGCGCAATTGGTCGCATCCCGGACGCGCGTTGGAGATGATCCCCTGCCCGCTGTGTAAGAAGGCGATTGCGGCGGATTCGATCATCTGCGGCGAATGCGGCACCAGACTGAAGGAAGTTCCCAAGCAGTATGCAGATTTGAATCCACAACTGGCCCAGCCGGTGGAGGCGTAACATGCAATGTCCACTTTGTACTCATCCCAGTTCCGCGCACCTCAAGCCGCACATGAGCACCATGATGCAGGACGGCGTGCGCGTCTACAAATGCGGCGGCTGCGGGTATGTTCAGCCGGTCGATGAAGCACCGACGCCGGATCTTGGCGAGCAGGCGGCGGCTAAATTGGATGAGCCGTCCGTCGAAAGCATAGAAACAAACAGGCTGCTCTATCACTCTGAACGAGCTATGAAGGAAGCTCTGTACAAAAGGGTGGAGCAGCTGGAAAAAGACAATGCCGCCATGAGCAACATCATTGCTGGGATGGACAAGCCCGCGTCCCCACCTCCTGCGGAAGAACCGCCAGCACCAGAACAACCGCCAACGTCGGCCCCACAAACTTAGTGATGTATCACGATCCAGAGCAAATCAAGCGGTGCGTAGAGAGCGGTGATATCAACTTCAACGGCTCTGTTGTTGATCTTGCCGGTCTAGAGCTTATCTGGACGGTTCTATCGCAACGCGGCGAAATCACGATACTGGGTGTCGGGGGTGTTATTCCGCTAACGATGCTCGGTGCGTATTTGATCGGGATCGTCAAGGACGCTCCAGAAATACAGAAGATGCTTCGGGAACACTTCCCAGAAACCTAGATGGCGCTCGCGACCCTACAGATGGCATACGATACCGCTCGTGGCTATCTCCACGACACCCAAGTACCTGGCGGCGAGACGGCAACCAATGCCGCGCTCGCTACCCACTTTGGAGAAGCGTGGCGCAGAATGTGGCGGGCGCTGGCGCAGAACTCCAAGCGGGCGCAGAAGTTTGTCTATATCAATTTCCCGGCGGATACCACGGTCCTGATCCCGTCAACGTACAACATGACCGACTTCGCCGAGCCGGAGTTGATTGAAGAACGACTGGCAACGGCATCACTTCCTATCGTTTCTTCCGACACGTCTACTCCGATCCGGCTAACAATCACCGCCCATGGCTTGGGCGCTAACGGCGTGATCGGTGGACCGGCCATGGTTTCCGGAATTGCGAACACAACCGCTCCCTGGGGGCAGTGGTTCTACACCATCATCGACGCGAACACGATCTCGCTCAACGGTTCGGTGTCGGATGGAATCGTCGGAGGTTCAGGGGGAATATTCAGCCTTTCAAGTACGAACCGATGGACGGAAGTTTTACCCGCTGATCTAGCAGGACAGTGTATCGACGGAAACATTCAGCAGGTCTTGGGTTGCTATCTCTGGCAGAACGAGCAGTTGATTTTTCGCGGCTCGAACAACGTCCAGCAATTACGCATCACCTATTGGTCGAGTGGATCTCCTCCGACGCTCGTGAACGCCAACCTGGGGATTGACGACTGTATCGACTTCGTGGCTTGTGTCACAGCGGCCAACTTCGCCAATGCCCAAGGATGGACGGTTATGGCCGATCGGCTGAACACCAAGGCATTCGGATCTTCGGAGCAACCGGATGAACCCGGCGGATTGCTTTTGGAATTCTTGAATCTTCAGGTCAAGACCCAACAGAGAGGTCCACAGCGCAGAAGGGGACCGTTCCGCACGATTAGGCATCGCTGGGGAACGAGCGGCGTTTACGGCCAATGATTTTCGTTAGTGGGGCTACGGCCCTAAAAGAACACCACGCCTTTTAAGGCAAAAGGAGCAACACCATGGCACGCAGTACTTTCAAGGACATTGGATCGGTACTTCGGTACTACCTCCAAAAGAGGTTCGCTCTCACGGTAGCGGGAGCGGATCACGATTTCGATAACAATTCACCTTTCACCGCTTCTGACGCAGGAGATACGTTCTCCATACCGTTCATCGGCGTCGATTCAGACAACCGCATTGAAGTAGACCAAGCGGCTCTACTAGGCGCAAGACAGACGCAAAACTTTTACTTCCCGACGGCCGGAGGTCTGCTAACCCAGACCTTCTTCATCGCCACTCGCCCGATGACCATCACCAGCATCCGGGAACTGCACTCCACCGCTGAAACGGCAACCGGAACCGCAACGCTAGCGGTATTCAAGGACACGGGTACCGCAGCACCGGGAGGCGGCACAACCACAATGGTCGGCACCTTCAACCTGAAGGCGACTGCGAATACCGTGCAGGCCGCAACTCTGTTGGCTGTTGACGGAAGCGGCAACCAGAACACCGGGATTCAACTCGCCGCTGGCGACCGGCTTTCCATCGTGGTCGGAGGGACGGCAACGATCACTGCTTTAGCTGGAGTGACGCTCTGTGTTCAATCGGCACCCGGCTTCAAGGAAACGGACGCCGTTTATTTCGTTCAGGCGAATGGAAGCATTGCAACCAACCAGACGTTTTTCCTCGCAAACAATGATTACGTCATCACCGGCGTACAGGCGATATGGTCGGTCAAGGGAACCAGCCCGACGATTGACATCACCCAGGAATCCGGGACCACGGCATCGGGATCGGGCACGACAATCCTATCCGCCACCATTGCTGGATCTGGCACAGCCAACACCGTAAACGCAGGGGCACTGACGGCCACGGCTGCGAACCTCATCGTCCGCGCCGGGAATCGCTTGAGTCTGAAACTCGGTGGCACCAAGGGAGCATTGGCCGGGTTGGTCATTGTGGTTCAGATGGAAGCTATCGGTACAATCAACTATGTCGGCCAAGTGGATCTTTGCTGGGCTAATACCACGGTCGCCACAGAAGGCTTCTTCATTGCTGACCGCCTGTACGAAGTAGTTGACGTCTCAGGTATTTGGGGCACGGCGTCGGGTGCTGCTGGCACGCTTGATCTCACCATCGACAAGGGGGTCGTGGTTCCAGGGGCAGGCGCAACGGTACTATCTGGAACGCTGGATATTTCAGGGACGGCGGCTACTGTCAATGTGGCCGGACTGTCAACCTCGCGCAGGGCAAGGTTACTCAATCAGGGTGATCTTCTAAGCGTGAAGATTGGCTCTCCTTCGGCCACCGCCAATGTTGCCGTTGCTGTCACCTTGATTCCGAAATAGTGTTATACGCAGGTATCAGCGAGGTTGAGGCATCGGCTTTCGGCGGGGCCGTTACCCGCCTAGAGCCTTACTCTGTCCCTCAGTCGAAGGCTCTCTACGCGCAGAACATTCAATTTCTGCGCGGAGAGGCCGAGACTCGCTACGGCCACACACCTAAATTCCAATTGGTGGACGGAGCTATCACTTCGCTCGCCAATTGGTTCTTTGTATTCGGCGGGACTCCTGTCTCGGTGATCGCTTACTATGCGCCTTCAGTCGGAGTCCGGGTGCTGAATCAACTCGGTCCAACGCTGAATACCATCATGACCGTTACGGGCGCGGCGGGAGCCATGCTGATCCCGAATGCCGAAAGATTATACGTGGCCTTCTACGATTCAACTGGAAGGCTGGGAGCAGCGGGAGGACGGGTCTACGGTTGGGACCTTGGGGACGATCCGTTATTCGCGGCTCCTATTCAAAACGCGGTGACGGCGGTTGAAACCGGTCCTGGTTTCTGCACTGCTGGGGATCATCGCATCGGTTATCTGACAACGACTCGAAACGGCTACACTGGGACGCTTCAACCAGTGGATATTTCGGGAGTGTTCACCCCGTTGACCTTCAATGCCGCCGGGGACAGCACAATTCAAGTGACGATCTCGGGAACTTTACCTTCCTACCTTATTGGTGGGCTGATTCAGATCGTCATGACCACGGCGTCGAATCCGAACCAGTATTTCGCGGTTCCGGGAGCTACAAGCCTACCGGCCAATCCGACTGTCATCAACGTTTCGATTTCCGATGACGATTTAGCGGCCACGGGAACAGACGTGACGGATCATCTGAGCATTCTCACCTCCAGCGTGGGTGGGGTTCCTCCGTTCTTTCCGTCCGCCATCTGGTCGTATTCTTCTCGGCTTTGCTATGCCGCTTTGACTGCCGATGGGTTCCCTGTAGTCTACATTTCCGATCCAAACGACTACCAGTTTTTAACTCTCGATCAGCATGCAGTTTCGGTCGAAGGCCAACAGCAAGTAGTGGCCGGTTTTAGTCTGCGTGGTGTGAATTATATGGCCTGTACTTCGGGCTTTTACGACAACGAAGACAACGGGAATGTCCCGGTAACTTGGACGCCACCCCAAAGGGTGGATGGGTCTATCGGTATTTTATCGGCCACGTGTGTGTACGCTAATCCTTCGGCGGGCTATGCGCTGGTCGCTTCTGAGCGCGGCTTCTACCTATTCCAAGGTGGTCTGTTTCCTCCATTGCCTCTTTCCTGGTATGTCGATTCCGATTGGTCGCGGATCAACTGGATGGTGCCGACACAAGTACAGATTGCCGAGGACACCAATATTAAGGAGTTCATCGTCATCGCGCCGTTGACAACCACCGTGCTTGCGGTCACAGGATCGGGACCGTACACCGTTACGACCTCGAATAACCCGCATCTTTATCCCTCGGGCTTGGTGGTCAAGATCGACGGCGTGAGTGGCACTCCCGCGATCACGGTTACAGGAGACAAAACCTTCACCATTCCCGGAGGTGCGGGCGCTCCCACGGTGGGTGGAATGATATATCCGCAGACAGCTTCGCACCGGATGAAATTCAATTACGCGGAGGGTGATACCCCAGAGACAATCGGGTACTCCATCGACTCCTTCACGTCCTACCGGGCAGCGGCGGTAGCGGTCATCCGTACGTTGTCTACCTTGTTGCCGGAGGTTTATTACGCTCCCGCCGCGAATGGTTTCTTGATCCGCAAAAACGACGGCTCAGAAGCGAATCCGTGGAGGGATTGTGATTTGGCCGGGAATCCAGCGGCGATCAACTGTTTGTATGAGACGGCATTGTTCCCCAATCCCAAAGTAGCGGGAATGACGGTTCACGATTACCACGGAGCGCATCTTGATGTCAGTGGGTCGGGATTGCTGACTTTGTTGGCGAAGGGACTACGCGGAGGCATTGTGGTAACTCCGGTCGCTTCCCCTATCGCGCTCGAAGCGGCTCCTTCCAAGGAAACGCTCGTTCGCTGGTTTTTACGTAACGAACGCCAGTCAATACGATTCGGAACCAACGCTATCGACCACCACTTTATTTTGAGTCTGGCGCGGATCTACTACACCGACGCCTTCGCGCAGCGCTGATGAATGCCCACTACCCCGCTATCGAAACTAACCGTTCCCCGGTTGAACGCCATCGGCAACCTGATCGACGGTATCAGGTCCAAGGGGAAGCAGGTCAACGTCGCCATGTTCGCGGAGTTGACTGCGGAAGCTCTCAGGAGAATCGCCGACTTTCTGAATCAGTTGGTCAATTTCCTGAACTCGTTGCTTCGGGATATTCAGAACATCAGTACGACGGGAAAACTTCCTCCCGTAGCAGTATTTGTGTTCGACATGACCAAGATTGGGTTAGTTCAGGGGGACTCAACCAACTTGGACATCGAGCGCGATCCGGTTCTGTTGACCTCATGGGAAGCAGTAGCAGAGGTAGCGAGCGCGGGAGCGGATATTCTCATCGACATCATCATTCGGGGCGGGAACTCGATCTTCGGGGCGGGAAACATTGTCATCACCAACGTGACAATCGCGGGAACAACAGTGACGGTCACTACTTCAGCCCCGATTACCCTACCGGCGGGAATCCAGATCTACATCACTGGAGTCTTGGGAATGACCGGAATAAACGGGTTTCAGACCATTGCCACGGTATCGGGGCTAACCTTCACCTTCACGGCGACAGCCTCGGGTACTTACGCCGGTGGCGGGAAATTTGGCGGATCGGTAATCACCATTCCAGCGGGTTCGACGGCTTTGCAGATCGGAGCGAACTTCGCGCCCACCGTTCCTCTTTTGTTGGCCAAGGACACATTGCTACAGGGAATCGTGAAGCAGGTTGGAACCGACTTCCCAGGAAAACGAGTGCAAGTCAAACTGTACGGAATACCACCACCTACTAAATGATCGTCTTTCCCCCACTCATTCAGCACACGCAGTTCAACTGTACCGACGTACCTACGATGGCTAACGCGATCAAGGCTGGAGATTTGGCGGTGGGTTGGACAAGCACCGATACTTTCCAGACGGGGGTCATTACGTTTTTCGGCCAGCCGTTCGATGGCCAGACCATGACGATTAACGCCACAACGTTTACTTGGCGGAATACGGTTGTGTTCGCGACCGACATCGGAATCGGGGGAACAATCGCGATCACGGCCACTAATACGGCGGGTGTGTTGAACGCTAACTTGGCAACTCAGATCGTGGCGACCGCGACCGCGACCACGACGGTTATCCGAGCGATCAATGGCGGCTTCAATGCGAACTCAACTTTCAGCCAAAGCGGACTTCCGTTCGGAAATTTGAACTTCGCGTTCGCCACGGCCAGGGGCTATCGGTTGTTGAGTGTCGCAACTGGAGATGGGCTAAGAATGGCGACTTCGCTCTGGGATGGAAATACGTTTGGCAGAGGCAACAAACTATATCTGACCGTGGAATCAACCGATGGTATTGTCAACAGCGATAACCCAGGAGTATTTTCGTTTGAACTGGACGTGTCTCCCGGACGGACATTGGAGATGCGAGCGCACGCTTATGGCTATATGACATGGCTGGCGAACAACTCCGGAACTCCTGGTTGTCAGTTCGGCTGTCTTACCCCGCACCTTCATGCCGGTCAAATACCAGTGGTCATCACTGGCATTTCGATTTCAGGCACGACGGTGACCGTGACCACTTCCACTCCGCTCGGACTCATCCCTGGCACGGATATTTTCATCTCCGAGGCCGATGGTACTACCGGTGTGAACGGATTCCACACGATCGCGACCATCAGCGGAACGACGTTTACCTTCACCGCCACGGCGTCGGGGAGCTATACCGGATCAGGAGCAAGGGTGGGAGGGACGAATACCCTCTCTCGATGTTTTATTGGGTGGGGCGACACAGATGGGAGTGGTTATCAGAACACCTTCCGTAATCAATTCGGGCTGTCTCATTACTTCGCATGCGCCAACCAATATTCCTTTGCGGCGGGAAGTTTCGGAAGCGGTGGAAATCGCGCCCAACTTTGCACGCTGCGCACGGACACGCCACAAGACTACTATTTCTGGGGGAACTTCTCAACATTGACCGAGCCGATGCTCGGTTGGCCGTCTACGGCTTTAGGTTCGGTGTTCAATGTCATGGGCCAAGACTGGGGATCGTTCTGTGTTACTACCGATCAACCCCCACTCGATTCCGTTCGGTTGGCTTTCCAAGGACACGACTGGTTGAATTTTACGGCTCCTCCAGGTGGTTCGGGAAACCCGCACGGGACTTATTGGATTGCTCTAAACTAACATGGCAGCCGATTCCCCATTTGCTCTTGTAGTCCCGAATTGGGATTTTGCGCTCGAAAACCCGGCGCTGGAGGACACTCCGCCTTGGAGCACGATTCTATTCGATTACCCCGATGGGGTCGCGGCGGCGGCAATTCCTCAGTCCAGTTTTCTAGGGTATGTGAAAGTGGAACGTGACGCTATTCCACTAAATGCTTGCGAGTTCCCGGGGCCTCCGGTCGGAGCGGTGACGGTAAACGTAGCTTATTGAAGGAGACAACTTTATGGGTCCAGTACAAGACAATTTAGCCATTCGTTCCCCCAGAATGAGAATGGGAGCGCAAATGCCTCCCCCTGGTATGCCTCCAACCGCTCAGGCGCAGACCGACACGCCGCAATTGCCACAGTCACAGGTCCGTGTTGGTGCCGACATGCCGGGGCCAGCGCAGCTTGCTCCCGATTCGCAGGGTGTGGCTCCTGTGGCTCCTGGTTCGGATATGCCGCCTCCGGTTAATGCTCCAGGCCCAGCGCAGATGGCTCCCCCTGGAGGAGATATGCCTACTGTTTCAACTGGGCCACAGTTAGGTTCTCCCGACACACCTGGACCGACTGGACCTGAACGGCCTGGTGGTGCTCAGTTAGCTCAACCTCCACAGGCTCCTACGCCTCCGATGGGGCAACCATCTCCTGCCCCAATGGGAGGGGGAATGGGAGCAAATGGCGGCGTGTCTGCCATGCGGTCACAGTTCCAAGGACAGAATCAACCGCCCCAACAACCTCAGGGCCGCGATTCATTCGTGCAACGCCCAGGAAGAAGCCCCGATGATTCGATGGGCAGTAATCCGGGGCAAGGACAGCGTTCGGCCTGGGGCGGGGGTGGATTCAGGCCGCGCCGTCCATCCATGGGTCCTCCAGGCGGTGGACCGCCCAGTCAAGGGCAGATGAACACGCAGTAGGAGGTTTCCGATGGCTACTCAACCTTACCCTGCTTATCAACAACGCTACATCGACCCCAACAACCCGTTTGCCGATCCGGCGTTTGATCCGAATGCACCAGGAAACGCGCAGGGCGCTGCTCCAGATCCATCGGCTAATCCTATCTACGGCGCTCCGGGGGGAGCTTTGCCGACGCCCAATCCGGACCCGGAAGCCCCGATTCACAACATGTTCTATGACGATCAGGGGCGGCTGATCGCAGGGGCGAACCAGATCAACGCCGAAGCTCAGTCGCAGTTGGGATATTACGGCCCTCGCCAAGCGGCATATGGAGCCGCGACCGATACCGCACTCGCGAATCTCAACGCCACACCAGGGTTTAACCAGGACGAAGCATCTAAGATCGGGATCGATTACGGCCAGTACCGAACCAGCGCCGATGACATGAACAAGCAGTTTCTCACGGGCGACGAACAATCAGCCATCAAGGGTGATCCCAACGATCCACGCAACGTCATGAACGCAGGTACGGCTGCCGAAGGAGCGATGCTGAATCAGTATCAAGCCAACCAGGGAGCGCAGGTCGGCCAATTAGCGTCTAACGTCGGCGGGCAGATGAACCAGTATCAGTCTAACGTCGGCGATCAGATGGGCAAGTACGAATCCGGTGTCGGAACGGGTGTAAGCAACCTCGACACGATGTTGCAAGGCTCTCAGGACAAATTTGGGAAGCTGGATACGGCAGTGGGTAATCCGGGGTTAGCCTTCGATCCCAACGCCACCGAAAAGCAGATGACCGACGCCGATGTGCAGGCCATCAAGACGGCAGCGGGGGAACGAATCGGAAATCAATACCGCTCAGCGGAAGACACTTTGAATCGGCAAGCGGCGGCAGCTGGCAATACATCTCCCTTAGCCATTGAAGCGGCAAGAGCGCGGTTAGAGAACCAGTCCGCAGCGGGACAAGGAAGCGCGGAGTATCAAGCCGACATAGCCGCTCGACAAGCTCAGTATGACCGTGCTGCGGGAATTGAAGGACAGCGCGAGGGAGCGGTTAAAACTCAGGTTGGATTCCAAGCTGGCGCAGCGACTCAGGAACAAGCCCAAGCCCAGGCGGCAGCGGGATTAGCGGGAACATCGGGAATCGCGGCGGCAGAGAACGTAGGCCAAGCGGATCTTTCGGCTGCGGAGAATGTGGGGGCGGCGGGGGTATCGGCGGCTGAGAACGTGGGACAGGCGGGAATTAACGCCGCGAACACCTACGGGCAGTTCTCAACACAAACGGCTTCTAATATGGCGAATCAGGGCTACGGTGCCGCGCAGACAGCAGAGCAGGAAGCGGCTGCCCGCGCCGCGATGCTCGGTGCAAATCGGCAGAACACCCAAGCGAACGTAAACAACGCGACCTACACCCAGGGCATGAATACAGGCCAAGCCACGTCCGCAGGTCAGCAAACGCTTGGCGGGGCGCGTATGCAAGGTCAGGCGGCTTACCGGTCAGGTCTGGCTCAACAAGAGGGCATGGCGCAACAAGGCGGTCAGAACGCCATGCAGCAACAAGGGCAGACTCTTCAGACCACGACTTCAGGATTGAATCAGTCCACAGCGAACCGGGCTAACTACGAGAATACGGGGCCAGGGGGATTAGGCAAAGCTGGCAGTCAAATCTTCGGGGCGGGAATGAAGTTACTGGGAGCAGACGAAGGCGGCGTCTTCACCGAGCCGACCTTGGCGATTGTCGGAGAAAAACGCCCGGAAATGGTAGTCAAGGTTCCGCAACGCTATGGGTACCGGAGTGACAACGGGAAGGCGGCCTAACGATGGGCGGATTCTGGTCGAGTCTAGGGCAAGGTTTAGCGGACTACGGCAAGTCACGCTTGCAGAAGAGTCCGCTAGGCGGCCTGTATGACGCTTTCTCCGGCGGAGACCAAGGTTTCACCTCGGATCAAATGCCGATGGATACCCAAATGGCGACTGATCCTACGGTGCGCTCTACCGCTCGTAATGCTGACCCCAACGCTGCGCTCTCGGATGCAATCTCTGGTGCCGAGCCGATGGCTGGAGGAAAACTTGTTACTTCACCAACGGTTGCGATGTTGGCAGAACATGGTCAGCCGGAGGCCGTCATTCCCCTCGATTCAATGCCAGGCCAGAAGATGTCCGCAAGCATGATGGGCGGTCTTCCGGGCGGATTACCTGTCCGCAGTAGGTACCGCAGGCCCAGCGGCGCAAACGCGGCAAAACTGCAAGCTCCGATTCGATCAGATATCCCGCTCGGCGCAAATCGATTTTTCAGGTAGGCAATGCCAACAATAGGCCTTCCAGCACGGTATCGTAGTCCTTACGGCACCCGTAGTGTGCTCACGCCGCCAGATAGCGCACCGCCGGGATTTAATCCTGACGATCCGAACGATGGCATGGATGGGCAGAACGTGGACTATACCGGATCTGCGATGCCGGGGCCTGCCGCAATTCCGCAATCGGCCACGAACGGCGCGGCACCAGGGACAAGCAACACCGTCTCGCTCGCATCCCCAGCACTGAATGGTAAACCGGAGAGCATGCGAAAGTTTCGACTTGCGAGTGCGGCTCCATCCATGCCACCGCCGGAAGCGATGGAACCGCCTCCACAGCCCACTGGGACTTCAACACCTGCACCTTCCCCCGCCGCCAACGCAACAACACCCATCAGCGCCGGTCCTGCACCAGAAACAGCATCCATCGGCATGATGGACAGGACTCCTGCGGGGATTACGCCACCTCCGAGCGGAGGGGTGGTTGCGCCCACTCCCCCTACCACCTCTGATGAACGACGGGCGGCGATTGACGCAGAACGACCTCAAGCATTTCACGATAACTGGGCGCAGCGATTCGGGCGAGCTATTCTTTCACTCACCAAGTTTGCACCCGCAGCCAACATGCTCATGCACCCGAAGTGGTCTGAGCAGGAAGCAGCGTATCAGCGGGACATGGCGAACGAAGCGCAGCGGGAGCAGTTGGAACAAACTCAGGCTGGGACCGAGGCCCTTGGAGAACAGCGGGCGGCGCAGGCCGCTTATCGTACCGCCCAGGCCGAACAGCAAGGCGCACTCGCCGACACTCGTAAGCGAGGGCAAGAAGAGAAAACGTATAAGGACTTCGTTGATTCTCTCGGCAAGGGAGCGCAGCAGATCCCGGCAACACAGGAAATTCCGGAAGGCTTCTACTCTGTGGCCGATCCGCGTAATCCGAGCACGCAGTGGGTTCTCCGCACACCGTTCGTTACGGTTCCAGATTCAATGCTCGATATGTTCCCTGGACAGAAGAGTGGTTTCAAGGCAACCGTCAACGAATTCGATCAAGCGCTGAAAGATAAACGCGATCAGATGAAGGAAGACCAGAAGGCTGGAAATAGGCCAGACAAAACGATGACGCCGCAGCAGCGGATGGCCGCTATTGCCGCAGGAGTTCCGGCTAATAAATCCATCGATGAATTGACGCAACCTGAAGCGCAACGGTTAAATGCTGAGTTGGCAAAACAGGCCCAAGCCACTCACATCACGAACAATACCATCATCCCCGGAATGCCTCCAGCGCCAGGGCCAGGACAAATGACGGGCGGCGAGGACTATCTCAAGACCCTTCCGGTAGGAGTCGCCGCACAGGTCAAAGCTATCGCCGAAGGCCGTGCGGCACTTCCGTCAGGAGCTACGCGGAGTCAGGCAGCCCAACAACTCCGCAACGCCGTGTTCACCTACGATCCGCTGTACAGCGATCAACGAGCACAGATTCGCAAGTCTTTCGCGACTGGGCCAGATGGGAGAAATATCGGTTCTCTCAATACGGCTACCGTTCACTTGGATCAGTTGGGCGATGCGGCGGAAGCGTTAAAGAACGGCACGTTTACCCCAGGCAACGCCGCTTACAACTATTTCGCCAGTATGTTTGGCGGTGCCGCGCCGAGTAATTTCGAGTCTCTGAAATCGGCGGTCGCGGGAGAATTGGCAAACGCGCTGAAGGGTCAAGCGACCGATATTGAGATCCGCACAATTGGCAACAATATTATGTCGGCAAAATCGCCGGAGCAATTGGGTGGAGCGGTGGACACGAACCTGCATATTCTCGGGGCGAAGCTGAAGACTTACCAAGAGCGCTATCAGCAGCAGATACCGAATGACCCGGCGTGGAGTCCAGTTCTTCCATCGGCGCGGCGAATTTATCAAAAACATGGATTCGATCCAACTGGTGAAACTGGCGGTGGGAAAGTTAGGATGCTACGCCCTGGCGGAGCAACTCCGGTAGAAGTCGATGCAAGTCAAGTGGAACATTACAAAAAGCTAGGCGCTAAGGTTGTTCAATAATGCCTGACGATTCCGATTGGTTCAAGCAAAACGCTCCACTGACGGCATCGCCACAAGTGCAATCTGACGCCGACTGGTTCAGACAAAATTCTCCTGCCGGGAACGTGAATCTCAATGCTCCTGGCGGATTTGGTCAGGGCATGACGGACATACTAAATCCTGTTCCGGCTGTAAAGACGGTCGCGACGGCTATGTTCGGTGACCCTAAGGCGCAAGCAGAAGCAAAGGCCAATCTTCGCGACGCTACCATTGGCGCAACACAACGACAGGCACAGCTTACAAAAGAGGCGGCAAATGCGGGACGGTATAGCGAAGCTGTTGGGCACGGCCTTGCTACCGCTATTCCGATAATCGGCCCAGCAGCAGCAGAAGCCGCTGAAACGATTGGCGGCGTAAGCGATATGCCACCGAGTCAGACGATGCCCAGCGAGGGACCACCTAGAGCACCGCAGGTAGCCCGTGGATTAGGGCAGGCAACCGCGCTTGTAACTCCCAGCGTGGCATCGTCGCTGGCGCGGGCCGTCAGGAATTCATCAATAGGCGCTGGTGCCGCTGGCATCCTGGAAGACTCCTCCTCTAAGAATTATGCTCGTGTACTTGGCGCAACGACGAATCAAAACAAAAACATCACCGCTAGAATAGCGCCAGAGTTGGCTGATCGTGGAGTGTGGGCGGCAACTCGCAAGGGGTTGCGTAATACAGCAGAACAGCAAATACAGTCCTTCGGGCAGCAGATTGGCGATGCTTTCGACGCTCTCCACCCGGACACAAATCATCCATTGCAGCCGATTCTAGATTCCATTGATTCTGCGGCTAAAAACAGTTTTCAGATTCCCACCAGCAGGGGGCTAATGCCAAAAGGCCCAACCGCAGAAACCGGCTTATCCCACATTCAGGATCTAAAGAAAGCTCTGACTAATGTGTCCGAGGTGGACCCATCCACGGGCGAAGCAGTAATTCCAGTAGATAGGCTAAGGGCAATGCGTCAGTACTTCGATGGCATCGCAGCCAAAGCTGGCCGGTATGGGGGAATTGACCTTGCGAACGAAAGTCTTGCGGAGGCGCACGGGATGGCCGCTGACGCGATTCGCGAGGAGTTAGCAGGCGCGTATCCAGACATCGCAAAAATAAACAAAGAATACTCGTTCTGGAAAAGTGTGCATGGAGTCGTGGATTCGACCATTAAACGTACACAATCACAGGCCACGCCACTTGGAGAACAACTTGCTACGGCTGCTGGTGCTGCTGCCAAAATCGGAGCACATGGAACTATTGGCGGTGCTGCGCTAACAGCCACGGGAGCTAAACTGCTCGTGAAGTTCGTCCGTAGTCCTGCATGGCAAACCACGTCCGCTATCACCAAAAGCAGGCTTGCCGATCTTCTAGCTGCTGGAAATTCCGATGGAGTCGCAGAGCTAATTGGTCGTGCGACTGGAAGTCCTTGGACATACAGACTTCCTGAGACTACGGTTATGGCGGGTACGCCACAGAATCGGCAAACTACTTCTCGCGGCACTCCAGTAACGATGCCGCCACCTGAATAATATGGCATCAATCAAGCGCGGAAAATGGGAAAGAGCTGCGGCGAAGAGAGCCGCCGCCGATCCCGCCGCTATTCCGCCCTCACCACCGCCCGATCAACAAATCGCGATGGTCAAGAGCGGCATCGACATAAACCGTGGCAACGCGAACCAAATTCCTTTATCGGACGTAGGACACTCGGAAGCCCAGCAACGTGCCGATCAGTTCGCAGCTAAAGGCGGAGTAGATCAAGTTGTCATCCCAACTAGTGAACGGGCCAAGGAATCAGCGGCACCGATTATCGCGGCGAATCCCCAAGCCCAGGTAAAGAGCGATCCAAATCTCGAAGCGCATGCCCAAGGCAACCTGGAAGGCCAGCCCATGGACATGGTGAAGGGCCAACTGAGGGATCTGATGAAGAACAATCCCCAGCGGATCATTCCCGGCCAAGGTGCGCTGTCGTCACGCAAAGGTGAATCCTTCGACCAAGCTAGATTGCGGATTCTCCCGGCGATCCGGGGAGTCATGCAGCAACTCGCGGAGGGAATGCAGAAGAATCCAGACCACAAGATCGTAGTACCAATTCACTCCTCGGTCATCAAGCTAACGAAGGCGTGGCTAGCCAACGGAGCGCCTGACGATTTTTCGGTGAACCCGTCCGTGATGGACAAGGAAACGTCGGAGACTCCTGGTGGGGTAGACCATCTCTTCCCGAACAAGAGGGGTGAGTGGGAAACGAACGAAGTCAACATGCGCGATCCGCAACAACTGGGAGCGGGCATCTATCTTCTCCGCCACGCTCCGACGCCGATTAATAAAGAGACTTACGAGCAAGGCGCAGCCCAGCAACAAGCCTTAGCGCAGATGCACAAACACATTCAGTCGGGCGATTTCAGACGAGCCAAGAGCTTTGCTGAACAAGCTTCCAAAGCCGGAATGAGCGATCAGGACATTGAGAAGTACGTGGATAACGCCATTCCAGACCGCGACACCGTTTCGCAGTATCCCATGCCTCGGTTACTTGCAACCATCGCCGCCGCAGGGCCGCAGAAGAAACAAGAACTCGCCCCGCTGTTACAAAGCCACTTTGGAAACATCGACCAATTACCGGAGGACGTGCGTGGTCCGTTCGCCGAGCACCTAGCCCAGATCGCTTCCTGAAGGAGAATTTCATGAGACTAATACTTTCGCTGTTGTTTACCATGGTGCTCTACGCCCAAGGGCCGGAGGTGTCTATCTCCCAACTTCCGCCCCTAAATCCAGGGCAACTGATTTACGGTTATTCGGGCACGAACCTGATTTACACCTGCTACGCACATTCGGGGTCTTCCACTCCTTCCGGGCCAAACGCGATCTCCGGTGTATCGAAGGCGAACCCGGCTATCGTGACTTCATCGGGGCATGGATTCAACGTCAACTCCCGGCCCAAGGTTACGATCTCCGGGGCCACGGGAACGGGATGGACGGCGATAAACGCGACTTGGACCGCGACGATTCTCGATGCCAACACGTTCTCGATTCCGATTGACTCCACTGGATTCGGGACGCTTGCGGGAACAGTAATTTTCACGACTACGGCTCCGCAGACCAATCAGCCGGTATGGGCCGTCAAGCTCTATACTTATGATGGTTCTAATAATTTAATTTTCTCGGCGTGGCTCAACGGATCGTTGAGCTTTACCTCGAAGTGTTCCGATGCCACGTCGTCAACGTTGAACGCACAGTAATCCTTCAGATCACCCTTGCTATCATTCCAACGTTCAAAGTAGAAAGGTAAATTCAATGAAACTTGTAGGCTCACTCCTGCTAGCAACGGCGCTTCTGTTCGGACAAGCTGTTGACAAAGTTGACGCGTCTGGTCGAGCGTCGGCGTCCGTAGGGCGTAATCGGAAGATCACCGAAGGGACGCGGCGTTCCAACGTTGTGCATGTCTTGGCTCGACACCCCAAGCCTGGCTGCGCTGATACCGCCGTATGCGGGACGATCTTCTACGAGACTACCACCCATAACCTCGTCACCAACGCCGGGCTGAACTGGCTCGCCGATATCATGGCGAACACGTCAACGCCAGCGGTGAATACCCAGTGCAACTTCATTGCTCTGACAAACACCGCGATCACTCCCGGTGCGACCGATACCACGCTTTCTGGTGAAATTGTTGCCAACGGCCTGAGCCGCGCTCAGGGGACGTACACGCACAGCTCGAACGCGACCACGTTCACCATCGCCAAGACGTTCACGGCCACTGGTGCTCAGTCGGCCCAAGCTGGCGCTGTCTTTACGGCGTCAAGCGCTGGCACCATGTGCTATGAGGACACGTTCACCAGCGCTACGCTCGCGACTAACGACACACTCAGCGTAACTTGGACAATTACTATATAGCTGATAACAAAGGACTTGCTTATTTTAAGGTATGTACTAATCATTGCCCTACCGGGAATTGTTTGTGCGAGCAAATGGATTCCGTCAAAAGCCGCCTCGGATCTGACGACAGTGCAAACCTGTAATGCAGTCAGTACACAGAACACCTTCGCTCCGCAGAAACTTGAGAACTCAACGGCCACGACAGGCTCCTGGGCATTCTCGCAGGTCAAGAGCAGCACACAGAACTTTGAGCTTTACACGAACGCGAACTTTCCCAACAACACGTCTTGGGCATCTGGAACATGGACCATTCAAATCGACGTGACCATAGCAGCGTCGGCCAATATGACCTGGGAGGACACCTGTGTTATCCGGGTGAACTCATCGGGCGTGGCGCAAACGACTGAAGGCTCAACGACGGCGCAGGCGATTAGTCTCAACACGACCGGAACCAAGAGCATGAACGTCACGCAATCGGCGACCGACAGCAGCGCATCGGCTACAGACCGTATCGTGATCGTGATGAACTTCAAGAACGCCTCATCAACGACTACGCGGACGTTCACATTGGACGCTGGGGTTGTTGCCAACGAATTTGTAACGGCTCCTACAGTGGCTAAATTGACTGGTACGGCAACAGACGGCACGCTCTCAGAAAGTATGGCCCGCGTTCATGGATGGGTTCGCACCGATTCAGATACAGCATTGTCAGCAGAGTCTCCTGCGCGAGTTTTTGGCGCGGTGCGGTCTGACTCCGATACGACCTTATCCGCTGAATCCGATGCGCGTGTGTTTGGGGCCGTCCGTTCTGGTTCTGACGGGACGCTATCGGAAACTGCGGCTCGATCTGCAATTGCTTTCGCCCGAACTGGTTCGGATGCCGGCGTATTAACAGAAACGGCTTCGCGAGCAAGTATTGCCTTCACGCGCACAGATGCGGATTCGGCGTTCTCATCTGAAACTGGAGCACGATCCGCGATTGCATTTAATCGCAGTGGTGCAGACGCGGCACTCTCGTCCGAATCGGCATTGCGGGGCACGATTGCCTTTCTGCGTTCTAGTTCTGACGGCACCGTGGTGGAATCCATGGTACGGCAACCGCTTGCATTTATACGCATCGGAGCGGACGGTAGCGTTACCGAGACAGTAGCCAGACAGCGGAATGTGCCGATCACAATATCGGATGGAACGCTCTCGGCGTCGGTTGGACGAACAGCGGCCTCGTTCCGCACCGCATCCGATGGCACGCTTTCCGAATCAGTCAATCGCGGTTCGCTCGTATTGGCGCGTACTACGTCAGACGGATCGCTTTCCGAAACGCTCGCCACTAACAGCGCATATGTGCGGACTGTTGTTGCGGATGGAAGCACAACGGAGTCAGTCGTTCGGCTGGCGGCATCGCTACGCAATCTATCCGATGGATCGTTGGCTGAATCCATAATATCGAATGGGGCCTTTTCTCGGGCTATGTTCGATGGAAGTTTGGGAGAGTCGCTTGCGACGGTTTCGTCGGGCGGTCATTCGTCCATTTATAAAACGCTGTGTCCTGAGTTGCACATCACTCCAGCAGTTTGGAAAGCGAATATTGGTCTATGGCCGCTCTGTTCGATCAAATAGTCGGTGAAGTAGTTCCCTACGAGCAAGACGTGGAAGGGGACACGATTGCCTCGGTTGCGTGGTCCGTTTCCCCCACCGGCCCAACCGTCACTCCACTGGCAAATACCGGAACATCGGCGACAGCTAACTTCACTAGCTCGGTAGTCGGAACGTTCGTTTTGCAATGCGTTCTAACACTAACCACCAACGGCCAAATCCGCAAGGGCCGCGCAACAATCTCAGTAGATCCCTAAAGGAGACATAAAACTATGGGGCCGGGTCCATGGACGCTATACAACGATGCCAAGCTGAACTTCTTCAAGAAGCTCATGGATCTTGGCGGAGACACATTTAAGGTCGCGCTCGTTACGTCATCCTCTAATGGACTCGTCGCGACGTTAACGCCGGGAACCTATGGCACCTTGACCGGCGAACTTACAACAGCCAACGGGTACACGGCGGGCGGGGCTACGGCTGGATCACCCACGTTAACAGGTGGTGGCGCGACAGCCACTATCACATGGAACACCAATGACGTGTCATGGACTGCCTCTGGGGCCGGGTTTACGGCGCGTGGGGCGGTGATGTATGATTCGACGGCGGGAGATTTGATTGCCTTCTTCCTGCTCGACTCCACGCCCGCCGATGTGACGATAGCGGCTGGAAATACATTGACCATCTCCATCGCCAGCCCGAAGGTATTCACCGCGACTTAATAAAATGGCATTCGCCACCTCACGCTCGCTCACTATCGACCACACCAAGGTATCGGGATCGGATCAGTCCAATTTCCCGGTCTTGGTGAAGATCGTCAACGGTTCGTTCGCCACGGTAGCAAACAGCGGACTGATTCAGCACACAGTAACTCAATCCGGGGGCAACCCAATCACCATGCCCGCTGATCTTATCTTTACCTCGGATTCGGGCGGGGCAACAAAGATACCGTGGGAATTTGAATCATACGACGGGACGACTGGAACACTTTACGCCTGGGTGTTGATCGCCACCGTCTCACACACAGTAGATACTGTCTTCTATGTTTTCTACGGGGATGCGACGGTTTCGACTCAGCAAAACACCGGTAGCTTCTCTGTGGCTAACGTCTGGGACGCGAACTTCAAGGGAGTCTACCATTTCCCCGATGGCACGACGCTGAACGCGAAAGATTCTACCGGCAACGCCAACAACGGGACTCTTACTGGTTCGAGTTTGGCTACAGCCGGGAAAGTCGATGGATGTTTCGACGTTCATCCTAATCCTGACTACGCATCGGTCGGAACCCTGGGACTGACTACTACCTTTACCTTCAGTTTGTGGATCAAACCGGCAGATTTGAGATTTGGTGGATTGATCGCCCAGCAAGCACATGGTGGGGTAGAGTTCCGAACCAACAACGACAACACTCTTAGCCTACTTAGTGCTCAAGTATCCAATCTAGCCACTTCGAGCGGGACGGTGACTACTGGGGCTTTCCATTATGTCGTGCTCACCTACGATGGGTCCACCGCCAAATTCTACATTGATGGGGCGGCATCTGGAAGTACGAGCGTTTCGTTCACGTTCGGATCGGGTATATACGATATCGGTCGCAGTGGAGGGGCGGGAGACTTTTTTTCCGGTCCTCTTGATGAAGCGCGGATATCGAGTACAATCCGATCCGCCGACTGGATCACCACTGAGTTCAACAATCAGAACTCACCCAACACGTTCATCACACTGGGCGGGGCATTAACCACACTCGCTCCAAGTGCCGCGTCGTTTACGTTTACCGACCTGACGCCCGCGCTGACGCGGAAACTCCAGCCCGCTTCAGCGTCCCTCACATTCACTGGCGCAACCCCGAGCGAAAGACAAACGCTTCACCCTGCTGCTGGTAGTCTTACATTTACAGGCGAAACTCCAGTAACCGGCGGTGTTCTACGGCCATCTGCGGCAACATTGGCTTTCGCTGGACGAACCCCAACACTGAAGACCGGGCTACGGCCAAACGCCGCAAGTTTCGTCTTGACGGGCGATGGTCCGCACTTACGGTTAACGCTTCACCCTACTCCCGCAGTGATTATGTTCCATGGCTTGATGCCATCGCTTACGGGAGCTTCCTTTGCCAATGCGCGAAGATTTACACCGATAGACGCCGATCCCCGAGCATTGGCTGCGGTCGATGCCGTGAACCGTAAACTCAAACCGCTGAATTCCTCACCACGTTCTATGGAGAAAGTATGAAAATAATTGCCCTGCTTCTTTTAGTGTTCGCACCGCTGATGGCCCAATATGTCCCTACTCCAAATCCAGGGGACCCGATCAAGATCGCTGCTGGTGGTGGCGGCGGCTCCGGAACGGTAACTAGCGTAACCATCAATGGCACCGCGAGCCAAATTACGGCCACTGGCACCTGCACTGGCACGACGACGATCACTTGCACGCTGTCCCTGCCTAGCGCACTGGTGCTTCCTGGCACGATTGACGGCCTGACGATCACCACCACAACAGGCACTCTGACTATCGCTGCGGCTAAGGTGTTCACAGTTAACAACACGGTCACGATAACGGGAACGGACGGCAGCACGCTTAACATCGGCGCGGGCGGAACGCTTGGATCGAATGCGTTCAACAGTACCGCGTTCGTGCCGACGACCACGACCGTGGCGGGCCATGCTTTGAGCAGTAACGTCTCCATCGCCTGTGCGGATTTGACCAACGCATCTGCTGCATGTAGCAGTTTGAATAATTTATCGCTAACCGGAACACCAACCGCTCCTACCCCAGCGGCAACCGACAACAGCACTACGATCCCCACCACTGCTTATGTCACCACGGCTATCACGAATGCGGTAAATGCTGCTGCTGGACGCGATCTAGTGCAGGCAGCTACGGCGGCGGTGTTGCCCAACACTCCGACGTTCACGCATGTCGATGCAGGCGTCGGTTCGTTCTTTACCTCAAGCACTAATTCCGTGTTGGTAGTAGACGGCTACACGCCTCTACTGCTGGACAGGATTCTGGTGAAGAACCAGGCGACGGCGGCGAACAATGGCATCTATTCGGTCACTCAGCTTGGCGTGGCTGCTGTGACACCGTGGATCTTGACGCGCACGCTCGATTACGATCAACCTTCGGATATGAACAACACGATTGTTCCGGTAGCGAACAATGGAACCACTAATCCTAAGAGTTCCTGGATCATGACTTCGGTTGTGGCGACCGTCGATACTGATGCGGTTAATTTTGCGCCCTTCACTCCAAACGGGGCCAATATTGTTACTGCATCGTCACCAGGAGTCGGGCTGTGCCATTTCGCCGGGGGCACGCAGGCGTGTACTAGTTCGGCAGTGGTTAATGCCGACATCGCTAATTCTACTATTGATCTGACTACTAAAGTAACCGGAGTACTGCCATTAGCCAATGGAGGTGGAATCACGCTTACCTCTTATCCAGTAGGGGTAAATATAAGTGCTGGCATTCATGCACCAACTAGCAATGCAACTATCGCATGGTCGTTTGATATTTTATCACCTGTATCATTCTCCAAGATACTTCTGGTAATACACGGTGCAGACACGAACGCCGGATCGTTTAATTGTCCAAATTTATCTGGTGTTAACCAAACCTCCGTGCAGTGCTATGATTGGGGAATTGCCGACTCTTCCGGTGTACTAAAGGCGGATGTCGGACCTCACCAAGTAAATTCTCCGACCGTTGCCGACTTATCAATAGCACAAGGAACCGTGACTATTTCTCCAGGTAGGTATTTCTTTATCATCACAGGCACAGCAGCTTCAGCAGACTTGTACTTCACTGGCCCCAGCCTATATTTCTCCGGGGCGTGCGGAATAAATGAGAGCCAAGCTACATCTGGAGGGCAATTAGTGTCATTCACTCCGGCATCTCTGTCGTGGGGACAATGCGATTGGCCACTGATACAGTTACACCAATAGGAACGTCAGATCAGGTAACACCTAACTTTTAGTATGTCACACTGCAATAATATTTCAGGATTAGGATTATACCCGGTGGAGAGGACGGCTTCCATCAACACCTCGAATTCCCTCGCCCGGCGGCAGGCGGTGTTGCCACAAAAGAGGATACGTAGTCGTTGTTTGGCTTGCCGCCGGATGCTAGACAATACATATCGAAAGAAGACGAGGAAGCACTGTAGCACGAGATGTCGCTGGATTTACAATAAGCGAATGTCTCGATTCCGTAAAACCGGACGGTTGGCGGGCATAGTCCGCTGCGAAAATATGGACTGCGGGAAATTGTTCAGACAAAAGAGAATTAGCCACCGCTACTGTTGTGACTTTTGCCGCTGGCGAGACTATTTCGTTATTAGCTCCGATTACCATCCAAGAAAGAAGGCGGCGTGAGGCTTTTGTTAGCGATTCTTCTACTTGCGAATTCAGTCCGCGCTGAATCCTTTTGGAGTCGCATTGCGAACTTCTTCGCGCCCAACGCGCCACTTACGATCACTACTACGGCTTTACCAATCGGCCAAACCGGAACGGCTTACAGTACCACGTTAACAGCCTCGGGCGGCAAGACACCTTACCGCTGGTCGATCCAGCCTTTAGCCACATTGCAGGCCGCAAACCTTACTCTTTCAGGTGCTACGCTATCGGGCGCATCTTCAGTCGTGGTCAACGGGACAGCGCTCAATATATACGTGTTGGACAAGACCGGGAGGCAAGCTTTTGTGTCACTGCCTCTCGCGATTTGCGCTCCATTCTTGGTGGCTAATGCCTCGCCACTCCCGCAAGGATCGCTTGGACAGCCTTACAAAGTTCAATTCATCACGTCCGGCGGGTTCAAAGCTCCTGGATTGACATGGAGCGTTTCAGGTACGCTTCCAACTGGTTTGACGCTAGATTCCGCCACTGGAATCTTGAGCGGAGTTCCGACTACCGCAGGATCTTTCAGCATTACCGCAACCGCGAGCGATGGAGCGGCAAGCAATCCTCCGTCCTGTAACCCCTGATTTATAAGCGCATATGCGTAACCAAATGAAATCTCTTGTAGTTTCGTTCTTGTTTCTCAGTCAAGCCATCGGGCAGACCGCCCACGTCGCCACCTTGCAGTGGACCGACTCCATCAATCCACCGGGAACGCTCTACAACGTGTACCGAGTCGTTGGTACTTGCCCGCCCGCAACGCCAAGTCCGCCAATAAATGCAGTGTTCACTCGCATAGCCAGTATGCTTGGTGCTCTGACTTATCAAGATAAGACGATCACCACGGGGACTTTTTGTTTTGCCGTGAGCGCAATTTCAAATGGCGGCGAGAGCGGTCTATCAAACGTGGTGCAAGTAACCGTGATATCTGCTCCTACTGGTTTGACGGTGGTGATTCAGTGAAAAGATGTCCTGGTTGTAAAGAAACCAAACAAGCAGCAGACTTCCACAAGGGTAGAGACAATAAGGATGGACTGCAAACACGGTGTAAATTGTGCAAGGCTTCGGCGCGTAAGAAGTTTAGAGAGCAGTATCCCGAAAGAGTTAAAGCTCGGGAGAGTAGGGCATATGCGCGGTTGGTGGCTGAAGGAAAGGCCAACACACACTACCTGAGGCACTTCGAGAGGTATCGCGACGAGTGGCTCACGAGGCGCTATGGAATAACCTACGCCGATTACCAGAGAATGTTAGAACTTCAGAAGGGTCTATGTGCGATCTGCAATAGGTCCGCAAAACTGGACGTTGACCACAACCACGAAACAGGCCGAGTCCGTGGGCTGCTTTGTAGAAAGTGTAATCTAGGGATAGGTTATCTTAAGGATGACCACGGGCTGTTGCTGAAGGCATACCGGTATCTAGTTGCATTCGACGGCGGCGAGAGCGCTCAGTCCAACACGGCGCAAGCAGTTCTGATTTCGCCGCCAACGGGACTTACGGTGGTGGTACAATGAACACTACTGTCACGGCGCTCGCCGGGGCACCCACATTTTGGAACGGTTCTCTCGCTAGAGCCGGGGGGTGCCCCGGTTCCGAGACGGTGGTGTGGTGAAATACCTCGCACTCACCGTCGCACTCTTGCAGTCGCCTCCGTCCAACCTGCAAGTATTCGTGGGCAGGCAATTCTGCATTGCCGATAACAACTGCTACACGCTAGTCTACGTCCCGATTCCATGGATAGACCCGAAGGACATCAAGCCAGAGTACGACGAAATGGTTATCGATGGCGTGGTGTGGGGCTGGGGGCACTTGCCTTGAAAGCGAACTATTTTCGGGACTACGCGCGGAAGTGGCGTGCTCAGAACCGCGAAAGGTACAACGCACAAGCGCGGGAGTACAACCGCCGGTGGCGCATCATGAACAGGGAAAGATACAACGCTTGGGCAAGAGAATATCAGCGTGACCGAAGGACCAATGGCCGCAAATGGGCGTATCAAGGATTGGGCCAAGTAGCCATCGAGATCCTGAATTCGCTGGGGACATGAACTGATGGACCCAGCCGTCGTGCCTGTCAGTGAACTTCTGAAACTCGGAGCAGCCCACGTGCAGATTCCGTCTGATGCGTTACCGGCGTTCATGCTGTCTGGGGGTGACGAGCAGCTATCCGCAAACATGCTAGGCCTTACGGTGGGACAGTTATTGGCGGCGCAGTTCGGAATGCACATCACGACCCGAGACTCACGGTTTGAAGATGTGCGGCATGACCAAAACGGCTGGCATCGGGACGAACACCCCAAGAACTTCAGCGCGGATGCCTTCGCTAAGATGGTCCTTCCGTTTCCGATCGAATTGAATCCGCCAACCGTGGTGAGGCTTTTTAGTGGCCATAAAGTTCAAGCTCCTACTGGATTCGTAACATTGCTGCTTTGTCATCCTCGGGCTGTCTGGCACCGGGCAGATAACATTGGGGCGGAGAGGCGCACGGTTCTAACGCAAGGGTTCGATCTGAAGAGAATATGAATCTACCCGCAAACCTAGGCACGCTTGATTGGTCGAACTGGCTGCGAGGCGTTATTGGTGGCTTCATCGGTGGTGGGGCTGGCGCGTTCGGAGCTGGTAGTTCTGCCATGTTGTTCCTCGATCCCGCTTACCTTGCCAGCCATGGAACCGGGATTGTGCTAAAACTCATGAGTGGAACCTTCCTAATCAGCGGCATCACCGGTATGATGCTATTCCTTGCCAAAGAGCCGATCCCATCAAAGATCAAGACAGTCGAAACAACGAAGGAGACCACCCAAGTGGGCACAAAGGCTCCGACTGTTGTCGAGACCGTCAAGGAAACTGTCGTTCAATCGGTGCCAACAGAGCCGAAGTCATGAGACGCGATCCGCTCCTGGTGGTCATCGTTGCCGCTGCCCTACTCGCCTTCCTCTATGCTTTGAGCATCATCGCCTATAACAGGCTCAAGGGCTGGCGGAACAGGCGACACTTCAGGCAGGGGAACGAATGACCCATGGGAAAAATATCAGACGTAGAATCCCTACGCCGGGAAATTGCCATTTTGAAGGAAATGGCCCAGGTCAAGTGGGACAGCCACTTCCGGGAGCACAGTATTGAACGTGAGGCCGTTCAACTTGCCCATGCGGATATGGACCGGCGGCTGAACGAAATGAACAGGCTGAAAGAACAAATGGCGGCTTCGGATGCGAAGTACATCCCGCGTCCCGAATACGACGCAAACCATAAGACTTTGGAGGTTCGGGTTGACTCCTTGGCCAAGCTGGTTTACATCGGTCTAGGCGGCGTGATGGTGATCTCGGGATTTTTTAGTTGGTTTTTCAGTAAGCATTGAAATATAAGGGTTTTAGGTTACACTTGAACTTCAAATGAACAACACGCCGCCAACGGTCGAGGATTTTCCGTGGCGAATCGTTGCATTCCTGGGTAGCCTCTTTGCGTTCACGCCGTTGATACGCTACGTAGCTGGCTACCTCCGCGAAGCCAGAATGAAAGAATTGCGGGAATGGTTTCGCACCGAAGACGGTAAGGCTTTTATGGTGCAGTTGTTTTTGGACACGCTTGAGGACGAGGACCGTTACATGCGTGACTACCTAGAGGACTGGTGGTGTAACCGCCACAACCGAGACAGGAGCAGACCAAGTGAAGAACCTCGCAAATTGGATCGACCGGGCAATTGAATCAGCCACGCCGGAAACACTTCCAGTCGTACTGAATCGTATTCAGTGGGAGATAAACAAGGCCCTGGAGGACGCTGGCGACACGCGGACAGAGTATATGGCAGACTCACCACCTCCACAGTGTCCGACATGCCCTCCGACGCCATAGAACGTGAATACAGACGTGACCGCAACCAATGCGCTTTGGCTGTCCGCTGACGTGGCGGAAGCCTGCTTAATGGTTTACTTCTGGATCAAGCTACGCCGGTTGTTTCCCTGGTTCATCATGTACGTCGCCTTGGACATCGGTTGCGCCTTGTTCTTAGCCGGTGTGCTTCTAGCGAATAGCCGCCTCTACAGCGATGTGTGGATCGCCCACGAATGGCTGTTGGCGTTGCTGGAATTAGTAGTTTCCATCGAAGCGCTCCGGCGCATGAATCAGGTCGCGGCGTACAGTCCCAGGAACCTGCTCTTTGTCGGTTCACTCTCAGCAGTGCTAATCCTTGTCGGCTCGTGTCTGTTCACTTCGTCCCCGCGTTGGCCGGGGGACGTGCTGGAGCCTATCAATTTCGTGCGTGGCGGGTTCCAAGCGTGGCTCGGCATTACACTGTGGTATCTGTGGGCTATTCCCTGTCGCCAAGGGCAGCGTTGGAGCGTCCAAGGGCGTCAGATGCTCATGCTGTCCATCTACATGCTAGCGGCAAGCGTAGAGGCGTTCTCAGAGAATCACCTATGGACAGAAGGGAAGCCGATACCGGGTGATATCATCATGGGGATATCGCTGGGGATTTTCCTTCTATGGGCGCTCGTCATGTGGTTTAGGCCTTCACGACTTCCTCGCACCATTCAGCAGCACGATCAACAATAAAGCGCAGGCCAGCATCAGGGCCACGGGTAGAGCGGTCATCGCTTCACCAGCCTTGCCGGAACTTTCAGCATGAAGGAGAAGGGGCGCATATCGCGACGACAAGTGTTATCGAAGTCCTCAATGAATGTGCATGCTTTATTCGAGAGCGCCAGCCACATTTGCCCGATGCGTACACATGACGTAGTAACGTACGGAGGTCGCGTTACTCTTCTAGTAATAGCGCGCGCAACAGGGCATGTATCGCATCGACCTTTGGCACCATCACGGATGTCCCTCGCCGTCACGTTGACGCGGATCGTGCTCAGTTTCATTTTCCCTCCTTCAGCGGCGGATAGATCAGCCACAGCGGGTCGCCGAGGAGCATTCCGGCGTGATGATTGAGGTTATACGTTAGTAGCGCGCCGATCTTGGCGTCTTCCTCGCATACGTTGAATACCGCTCCGGTTCCGTCCGTTGCGACTGCGCGGGTCCCGTTCCTTCATGGCCGTATTATTCTACTTCTGATCGCTTCACCTGAAACTGCCATACGTTCAAGCGTGCTGATAATAACGGCACTCTTGTGTTTGCATACAAGGCTCGGGAGTTTCTCAACAATCTCGCGAACCGTTAATGGGTTTCGTGCGGCTTTAAGAATGCGGCGAACGTCCTCGGTTAAGCCCTCTTGTTTGGGAGTAACTCCATACCGCCATACGTATTTCGTTCGCGCCATGTTATCGTTCATGGCTCACCGCCGTGCATGACATCTTCTGCCAGCTTCTCGCGGGATCGCTGGGCGCTGGGAAGCGAATCAAGAGCGGCACGCAATTCCAATACCGGGCATGTGCTTTCGTGCTGAACCTCGTCTGGCGTTGCTTCATCCGTCCTGCCACAGTATTCGCAGTGTAGAAAGTTTCCGTGCGCGTCGGCCTCGTTTGAACCTTGCCAGCCGATCATCGGGCGCAATCTCTTCAACACGCCTTCCAGTTTCACGATGCGTCGTTTAGCCGCTTCGGCGTTGTTATTGGCAAGTTTCAGATAGCTTTCCTGGAAGTATTTCTTGCCGTCTTTTTCGATCCAGTCGCTCATGCCGATTTGCGCTCCTTCTTGTCGTTAGGATCAACGCCTTCGGGATACCAACCCCAGTGATCGGAGTGGGAGTCGTATCGCTTCGATGGAGTTCCGTCAGCATTGAGAATCCGCACTACAAATTCTCCTGGTTTAGCCATCGAGTAACTGGAGATGTTCTTAGGGTGAACCATACCGACAGTCGCAGCTTCGTAGATTCCCTTTTCCTTTGGATCATAAATGTTTGTCCAGCGGCGAGTTTCCCATTTAACCAGTTTTGTTCCAATAGGCCACTTACCGCCTTCGCCGGTCAATGCGATACGCTCTCGCTCTGCGGTAGTAGCTGCGCTGGCCGCTACAAATGCTTCATGCAGCCGCTTCAGTTCCGCACCATAGGTTTCGTTAAGGTCGTATTCGATCTCGGCATATGCCTTTGAGCGCCGGTCAGTGCGCTCCTGCTCAACCGAGTACTTCAAGTTTTGATAGTCTGCTCCGGATTCGCGTTCGATCTTTTCCAGTTGCTTCAGCGTCATGGTTTCTCACTTCTTCGGAACCGCTGTGGACCCTATTGAAAGAACAGATTGGAGGCTCTGTCCTTCCCCCTCTAGATCCCAACGGCTCCGAAGAAGCGCCCTCGTGAGAAGGCCGGGGACTCCAGGGTTCGTGGATCAGGAGTCCTAAAAGGCTGGTCATCCCGAGAACCGACCATCCCCATTACCACAGGGACTAAGGCTTATCAATTTTGAAAGGAGAGCGGTCCCCGTTCCCCCGAGATTACCCGCTCTCCCCAATTGCTAACTTTCGGGATCTTCGCCCGTGCAGGGATCTTGGCCCAAGCCAGCAAGACTACTTGCTGGGCGGTAGAAAGGAGCCGGTGCGAAAGCACCGCGCGGCATTACCCGCACACGCCCAGCAAGCTGGATGGAGGCTGACAGCTTTAAAGTCTGCTATGGATCGAAAGGCTACGCATCCGACAGCCCCCATAAACCGCACAAGTTCGTTACGTCGGACTTCCCTCTCTCCGTTGCAGTTCGGCGATTAGCTCGTCACTGGTGAACTTCGCGAGTTGTTCCTGGATCGACTGCGTCTCCTGCTGTGGCGGAAAGAGCGGCTCCGGCATTGCTCCACTGTCCGCTTGGGTTACTTCTCCGGTCAGGGCGTTGATCCAGGAACCGTCCGGTTGTAGAAGCTCCGCCTCTACCTTGCCTTCAAAAGGGCCATCGAGACCCTGGAAGTCCTGGTGATCTGCCAACGAGCGACCGAGCAGATACTTCTCCATGCCGTCGATGTCGCTGGTCTGTATTGATGCTTGGGGCGCGTTTCCAGGATCGTCTTTGCGCCGGGGAAGATAGTGCCCCGCCGCCACGTCCACAGCGTCACGATCTCGTGACACGACGCGGAAAAAGTCTGTTATGTTCGCCTGGAACTTCACGAGCGCAGTGCGGAAACCGTCCGCGTCAATCGAACGAGCATCTAGTTGTTTCAGCGCTGCCAGTTTCATTTGTTTCACATCATCAGCCATTTAGTTCTCCTTCTGGTTTAGTAGTGCGTTTCTGTGTTGGCCCCCGCATGGAAGCATATTACCGTAATTTGTTCTCCATCTCCCGCATGCGCTTGTGTTTGAGGTTGGAGACGTATTTCTCTAAAGCATTGCGCAGTTCGTGTGTATCTGACTTGTAGAAGAATTTGACGCCAACACGGATAACATACCTGGACTGCACTGGGTTCATCGGCATGTAGCCAGCGTAGTCCATGAAATACTTCTCCAACTCTTTACCGTCCATTGCAAGAACGTCATCAACCGACTTACCAGCGATCACGGCAGCAACCCCCACCATCTCCACTTCACCACTGGCGTCTGAGGCATTAACGCCGCAACCTGCCCCTGAAGATTCACTATCGCGAGCTTCTGTATCTCGATCTGCCGGTCGCGTTCGACGATCTCGTAGCTCAGTTCGTTGATGCGCTGGCAGTAGATTTTCTCTACTTCGGCGAAGTAGTTGCCCTGCGTCTCCGGGCCGTGCTCGTTGAAGCGCTTCACGAAGGCTTGGCGGTCGCCTACGTTCAGGCTCTCTAGGTGCGCTAGTTCCATGCGACAGAGGGCGCTGCGGACTTCGGTGTCGTCGGGTGTCATGCTATTTCCCCTTTCCTCGCGAATCGCTGAGCGGAGCCAGCTTGCAGCCACCTGATTGAGAATGCTTTGCAGTTCCATCGCCGTAAGATCGAAGACTTGCACTATCTGCACAACGCTCTCAGCTAGCTTCAGGTGCGCTTCGCTGACTTGACGCTGTCTCTCGTGCATCTTCATTTGCCCTTCTTCCTCTCTGCCAAAGCTGGCCTCAGATACACGCGTTCGAGTGAGTTGGCGATCTCGCTAAATGGTACTCCTGAATCATTGAGGCTTGCGGCGGTATCGGGATATTCCAGTAGGGGATTTGTTTTTCTGATCCCAAGCCAAATCTGCACTGGACCGGGCAACGTGGATGACTCACGAAAATCATCAATAATAAATACCCCGGCTCTCCAGCGACCCAGTCCTGTCGTTCGCCGGAAGACCTCGCACGCCACGCCTAAGCAGCAAAACTTGCGGTCATCGCGTAGCTGGTTTTGTGCCTGCCTGAACTCGCCGCTACGGAGCGCTTTGAGCCATAGCTTCATGTGGGATATGTTAATCATTTGGCCTTTTTCCGTCTCGCGTCCTTCTCCAGCCTCACCAGCGCACGGCGGAGGAACTGGCGGAGCTTGGGGCTATTCGTGCCGCCACCCCACCAATTGGCGGGAGACGGGGAATGCCAAGTCAAGTACATGCCTCTAATACCCGAATTATCTTCCGGCAACAAGCGGAGATGGCTACCGTTCTCGGATACGAACTCTAGGTCCTTCATTTGCCATTCTCCCGCTTGGGCCGCTTCAAGAACTGCGACCCTTTCGCTCTTTCCCTCAGGCGCTTGACGGCTTCCTCTGCTAACTCCTGCGCCATGTGGTGCCCATTGCCGTGAATCAACCCAGCGCCTTCAGCACGCTCAAACCATAATGCGGCCCGGTATACGTCATTACCCAAGTCTTCTTCAATAGACGCGAGAGTGAGAACCTTCTTCTTCCGAAGCTCCGGCTTTGGCAAAAACGCCCGCAGCGCCTGCTCGGTAATCGCGTGCATCTTTAAGCCGGTATGAGCGCTGTATTCCTTTACCGCATCCCTGATCTCGTCAGAAACGAGCATGTTCAATCCAGGCATGAGAAGAGGATAACACAGGGAAAACTGGATTGCAACAATAATTTTCAACTGACAACAAAAATGTCTTGACTTCGCCCTGTGGCTGGTTTACGATTGGTTCATGAGCATCGACCGCAACCTCGAAAGCAGCATGGGGAAAGTGCCAACATCCTCCGAACTAGCGGCTGAGCGGCGTATTTGGGGCGCAGAGCCGGTGGAGCAAAGCGCTGGCGACCCATTCGATGAAACGGATTGGTATGAGGAGGAATCGGAATGAGCGTCTGGTACGAAACCTGCATTGAGCAGAAGGGTGAGATCCGCGATGTAATCGTGCGCGGCAATCTAGAAGGGGCGAAACGAGCTATAGACCAACTGAAAGTTGATTGGCCGAAATTCGACATGATCTTTGTCCGGCAACACGGCAAGCGTAAACGCGGCGAAACCTCTCAGGACAGTTTTCGCGTCCTCCAGAAACTTACGATTAAACCCGAGGTAGCAGCATGAGCCACTACCCAGTAGGTTGCAGCGCTTCGGACGTAGACCGCTCCTCGAATGGCGATGCGGAATATGTTGACGAACTCGACGAGCTTTGCGTATTGGACTGCGGACACTCAGGAACGATTCGCAACGCTGAAGAAGCGGCAGGCCAGTTGATCTGTGAACCTTGTTTCATTGCACGGAAAGCGTTCATCACCGAGTTGATGGGCGGGTTGAGGAGCTTGGCGCAATGATGCACCCTATTGAGATTCGCGAGCAACACGCCAATTTACTAGCAGAGATTCAGGAATTGCTTGGATTCTGCCAAGATTTAATGCTGGTGGTTACCGGCGGTGCACCACAGGAACAACTTAACAGTGTGCGTGGGAATATGATTCACTGTTGCGAACGCATCGGCAATATTGCCGCCAGGATCGGAAGGTGATGGGCGGGTTGAGGAATCTATGCCAGTAAAATCTACAATTAACGCTCTTGATCCAGTCTCGAACGATGCCGAAGTTGACATCCTCGCAGGCCAACCATACACCGTGTGCGCGACAGTCGTCGGCACTGCGCCGATTCTATTTCACCGTTGGAGCGTGGAAGGCGTGGCCGAGAAAGCCAAGGCTGCGAAGGGCAGTAAGGCCAAGAAGGAAGACAATCTCGAAAGCTACGTCTACCGTGATCAGCGCGGGCACATAGCGATTCCGGCTGAGTACTTTCGTATGGCGATTATCACGGCTGCAAAGTTCAAACAAGACCCGCGTTCGCCACGGAAATCAGCAATGGACCTTTTCAAGGCTGGGATCGCAATTGGCGAAGAGTACTGCTCTTTGGGCAAGAGCGAATGGGATTATGTTGACCAACGGCGTGTGGCGGTCCAGCGCAACGGTATTACGCGCTGTCGGCCAGCAATGCAGACCGGCTGGAAAACTGACGTGATCCTGTCGGTTCTCTTACCGGAATACATCAACGTTGAACTTCTCAATGAAGTCATGCAGAGTGCGGGTCGGCTGATCGGCGTGGGCGATTTTCGACCGTCATACGGGCGCTTTCAGATCATTGGTTTCTCGGTAGTGTGAGCCGAGGCTAGGCGAGATCTGGCGAGGTATGGCGTGGATGGGTCAGGCGTGGTTTCGGAAAGGCGTGACACGGTATGGTTAGGCTGGGCCCGGTGAGGCGCGGTAGTGTTTGGTGTGGCGCGTTCGGGCTGGGCACGGTTCCCTATGGTGTAGTTTGGAGCGGTTAGCCGAGGCGAGGCGGTGTCAGGTTCGGCAGGATGCGGTATGGCGTGGCACGCTCAGGAGCGGTATGGTGCGTTCAGACGGGCCATGGTCTGGTTCAGCATGGTCGGGACAGGTCAGGTCAGCTAAGGCATGGATTATTAAAAATGGAAAACATCACAGAAGAACAGGTTTTGAAGTGGTTCGAGACTGCCGAATTACAAGACGCCATCGTCATCAACGCTACGGCTGCTGGCGTTATTCGGATGAGGCAGCAGCAGAACGGGCGGAAACGCCGCAGTGACGCGGGCCAGAAGCGGAAGGCTGAGGAGCCGGTGTTGAATTTCGATCCAAAGGACAGGCCATAAATGTTTGACATCATCAATCGATATACGCAAGCTGTGCTTTACCACAGCGAGACTGCCACTACCGTCAAAGAAGCTGTCGTGGCGGCTGTCGCTACTAAAGCCAACCTGCGCGATGCCGACCTGGGCGGTGCCTACCTGCGCGGTGCCAACCTGCGCGATGCCGACCTGGGCGGTGCCAACCTGGGCGGTGCCTACCTGCGCGGTGCCAACCTGCGCGATGCCGACCTGGGCGATGCCGACCTGGGCGGTGCCGACCTGCGCGATGCCAACCTGGGCGGTGCCAACCTGGGCGGTGCCGACCTGCGCGGTGCCAACCTGCGCGGTGCCAACCTGCGCGATGCCAACCTGGGCGGTGCCAACCTGGGCGGTGCCTACCTGCGCGGTGCCGACCTGCGCGATGCCAACCTGGGCGGTGCCGACCTGGGCGGTGCCTACCTGCGCGGTGCCAACCTGCGCGATGCCGACCTGGGCGGTGCCAACCTGCGCGATGCCAACCTGGGCGGTGCCGACCTGGGCGAATTCAGGACCGATCTAATTGCTGAGATTCTGAAACTGCCTGATGAGCTTGAAAATCTTCGCGATCAGTTGATTGCCGGTAAAATCAGCGGCTCGACCTATACCGGCGAGTGTGCTTGTTTGGCTGGGACAATCGCTAAGCATCGTGGGCTCACTACAATCTCAAGCGGAGACGTAATGTCGGACAATGCCGTAAAGTTCCAGGTTGACAGCTCTTCGCCTCGTGAAAAATGGTTCCTGAATGTCCAGAAGGGCGACACGCCGGAAACAAGCCAGATCGCCAAGATCACGCTCGGCTGGATTGAGGAGGCGATTGCGATACGCGATCACATCCGAGCAGTACCGGCGAAGCTGCTGGAGGAGATAAAGCGATGACGAACCTTGACTTGATTCGTGAATTGCGCGGGAATGTCTGTCGATGCGGCAAGCCCAAACAACCGAAACAAACATTCTGTCGGAAGTGTTACTTCTCGCTTCCAGAGGAAAAACGGCAAGCGCTTTACAGTCGCGTTGGCGAAGGATACGCCGAAGCCTACGAGGACGCAATTTGCGAACTGGACGCAAGGTAACGGTACTTCAGAAGGATTTAAGCCCGCAACTAGCGTGGTGAGAATGTTTGTAGCTGGCGTCGGAGTGGAAAGACACTCAGGCAGGGGTGCTGGATAAGCGAACCCAGGCAGGTTTCAGCAGATTAAGTTCGTAGCGCTGCCGATCAACTTCATAGCCGGTGAAAAACGGCACGCCAGCAAAGTAACTAGCGGGGTGAGAACTGAGTTAGTCTGATTTCACCTAGGAGCCGGAACGCGCACAGGTTGAAGGTTTTGGTGAACTGCGCAATTGGGTCAACCGCGATTGCGTAGCGGCTCCGAATGAAGGCAGATTGGTGAACTGAAGGCCCTTTTCCCTAGGCGGATCTAGACCGCTGTATGGCTTAACAGCGTACCAGGGGAGAGGGGCCTTGAGTTCATGGGAGGTTCTATTGGCTGAGCAATTGGTTGAGGATCGCATCGCGGCGGCGAGACTGGCTCGGGCGAGAGCTTTGGCGGTCTTGGTAAAGAACGATTGCATTCGGCTCTTGATCGGGTTGACCGACGACGAATGGCAAAACATGGCGGTTCAGGCCAAGATCAACGCTCAGAAGCCGCCTAGCGAAGAGACGCGGCAGATGTTACTGGATATCGTGAAAGGGTGGAAGTGCGAATGAGCGAACAGCAAAACCTTGTGGTGCAGGACGAGCCGAAGGCAGTAGTTCCGATCACCATCTACGAGATATTCGCGCAACTAGCCCGCGATCCTAACGTTGACCCAGTTCGCATTCAACAGTTGATGGAACTGCAAGAGCGGGCTGAGGCACGGCAAGCCGAGAAGGAGTTCATTGCCGCCATGAACCGCTTGCAGCCGAAACTGCCACGGATCACAAAACAGGGCAAGATCGCATTTGAGTCTCAGCGTACTGGCCAATCGCAGAACACGCCCTATGCTCGGTTCGAGGACATCGACGCCAAGATCCGACCATTGCTGCATGACGAGGGGTTCTCAATCAGTTTCGGCACGGCTGCGCTAGAGAAGGGCGGCATTCTCATTACAGCCACATTGAGCCACGCGGCGGGGCACAGTCGCACAGAGTCCATGCCGTTGCCGTTTGACACCAGCGGCAGCAAGAACAGCATACAGGCCGTGGGAAGCACAATGGCGTACGGGAAACGGTATTTAATTTGCGCCATGCTGAACATCATCACCGTGGGTGAAGATGACGACGGCAACGCTGTCTCGTTCATCGACCAACAGCAACTCAACAGCATCATGGACCTGATTATCGCTTCCGAGATGGACGAAACTTCTCAGGCCGCGTTTCGCAAGCTGATGAACGTGGAGCGGATTGAGGATATCCGCAAATCTAACTATCCGAAGGCCATGTCCGCGCTGCACGCCAAGTTCAAGAAGTGGCGGCAAGAACATCCCGAGGTTTCTGTGTGAAGTATTTACCCTACGAACAGAGAAGTCGCGAGTGGTTCGCTGCCAGGTTGGGAATTCCTTGCTCCTCGGAGTTCCACAAGATTATCACTCCGAAGACTATGAAGGTATCCAGCCAGGCACCGGCCTACGCTCATCGTCTGCTCGCAGAGTGGGTGAGCGGAGCGCAGTTAGACGCTTACGAATCCCCACACATGATGCGGGGTCAAGAGCTTGAAGCGGATGCGATAGCGGCATACGAACTTCTAACCGAAACCGAAACCACTCCGGGTAACTTCGTCACCACCGATGACGGAATGTTGGGTTGCTCGCCGGACAGGTTGATCGGCGAGGTAGGCGACCTCGAATTGAAATGCCCAGCTTTGCAAACTCAGATCGGCTTCGCCATCGACGGCTTAGACGATGAGTACAAGTGCCAGGTGCAGGGTCGCATGCTGATCCACGGCCGAGAATTCTGCGACCTGTTCTCTTACCATCCGCTCGTATCCATCCCGCCGATTCGCCTACATCGCGACGAGAAGTTTATCGGTGCTATGCGCCCAGTGCTCGATACATTCGTTGAGCAACTACTGAAGGCACGGGAACTACTAGAGCAGCGCTACGGTCCATTCACGCGCAACGAACCGAAACCAGCAGCGGCCGACATGCTAGGGGTGAGCGACAAGGATTTGCAGGATATTCTCAAGGCCAGGGAGATTGTAGAAAAATGGTGAGAGAAACCCAAGACGATGATTTTGGCGTAGAGATAACACAGCCCGAGTTGGTGCCGCACAATCTCCAAAAATACAGCATCACGCTTGACGCGGAAACCTGGGGCGAACTTGTCAGCGCGTTGCTCCATCACGGTTACCAGGATCTCGCGAGCGTGCTAACTGCGGATCACGCGACTCCGACACCAATTAAGAGCGAGATAGCCAAAGTCCTGAAATCCTCCGAGAAGTGCCCGAAGTGCAACGGTGTCGGAGCGCCCTGGAATAATTCCTCATCGGTGCCCTGCGACCAGTGCGGCGGCTCAGGACGCATAGCGGGTGCTGTCCCAGGTTGCCGATTGGTGGCTGGCGTGCGGTTAGAGGTGCGATGAAGCACGAATGGAAGATGCGCAGGATTACCGCCGACGAGCATCCTCAGTTGTGGCACTTGGAGGTGGACAGGCGCAACGGATATTACATCACAGCTTGCGGCTTACGCTTCGGTGCTGCCGGGAGTTGTTCTAGGAAATATGTCCCAGCCGGTGCATGCGTTAAATGCTTAAAGGCAAACACTAGGCTAGAGGTGAAATAGATGGCTCAAGAGAAATTGCGGCGTGTTCAGCTTCTTACCGGCTGCGAAGATGATATGCACCGTCCGCTCTATGGTCTGTTCGAGGTGCTGATCAACGATGAGCAGCTTCGTCGGCAGATGCTCCGGGCCTATAAGAATAGTGGTCGCAAATCGACGAATGGAGCGCTTGTTGTCAGGTATCAACCAGCAACGCAGGCGCAAGCAGAAAACATGGTCAAGCACCAAAACGCCCAATGAAACGCAGCCCAGTAAGGAAACGACGTCCTGGTGGACCGCGTAGAGGTCCGATGAGATGCGACGAATACCGCCTGTGGGTCGCTCTTCACGGCTGCTATATCTGCTATTTCGTTGTTCCGTTAAATGGGCAGTATGTTGAACGAGATGGTTTTCCTGGCGCTAAACACGCCGAGGCTGTCTCACAAGCGTGTCACACGGAAAACAACGGCACAAGCTCTAAAGGTCCGGACAGTTCATGCGTTCCGCTTTGTCCGCATCACCACGCGGTTTACGATCAAGGGCGCAAATCATTCGAGTGGTTTTTCAAAGTGGACATGAAAGCCATCGCAGCGCAGTACTATGCTGCTTGGCTCGCAGAGGGCAATAAACCGTGAAGATTGTAACAGTAAGCACGCAAGTGGAAATACCGCGAATCCCAAACTTCCTGAGGACCGCCGCCGGAATGCTGCCGCTAACCGCGTTTTCGGATGAGGGCTTGCGGGAAATCGGCGAGCAGTGGATTGAGAATCTGCTGGAGAGGCGCAAAGAGCAAGCGGAGGATTCCAAAAACAATGACATCTGAAACCTTCGAGCTATACCACAAAAGCGGGGTAAGGCGCACGATCCGGCTGAAGGCGTGGGGCTTCGCCACCAAAAGCGGCGTGTTGCGGCTTCATTCCTTACGTACCGGATCGCGGAAGCATGCGCTTCTAGTAAAGGGGCCGCGCGAGAAGTTGGTTGAGTTGGAAGTAACGATCAAAGCGAAGACTGGATAACCATGACAAAAGAATTGGCACTTCGGAATTGTAGGATGCTGGCCCTGAGGGAACTGCGTAGGCACGATACAGGTAGATCTGACACGGTGCTGACATATGCAGCCTGGAAACACATCCTGCGTTTCTGCGAAGAGGCCGGGGTAAGAGGCTCAATTCTTCGAGATGACATAACGACCAAGGGAACGAAAGCGAAGACTGGGTAAAGGGAGAATCATCCATGTTTCTGACTTTGCGCGGTCACGTGCCAGGAAAGAAAAATGCTTGGACTCGTTCAGCCAAAGGCGGGATGCACCTGCCTGCCGGAGTGAAGGCTGAGATTGACGGGCTGATCCTGCAAGCGAAGTCTCAGCGGCCAGAGCGCCCGATCAACATCGCGACCGTTTCCGCTACATTCTTCGTTAGTAATTTCAAGTCCGATCTGGACGGGAAACTCACTACGCTACTTGATGTGCTGGTGAAAGCATCGGTGCTGCGGAATGACTCAATGGCGCACGTTCAGGCTCTCAAGGCTTACATGGTTCTCAATGTTCCGTTCGGGGACAAAACCGATATCGAGGTGCGAGATATAGAATGAAGATCCTGACTCCCTGGACGTACACCTGCCCGTTGAACAGCCCGTTGTGCAAGCGCGATAAACCGTGTATCGGATGCTGGAAGCTCGGGGTAGCGGAAGCGCAGCGCGATTTAGCGAAACCGCGCATGACGGCTCCAAGGTTGAAAGTGAAACCAGAGAAGCCAGTACTGCTGAGGAAACGGAAATGAGTGCCGGCCGTGCGTTGGAGAAATGGCTTGGCGCAAGCTCTTAAAGCTCCGTTTCCCTGGTTTGGCGGCAAGTCTCGAGTCGCACGCCTGGTTTGGGATCGTTTTGGAAATTGTGACAATTTCGTAGAGCCTTTCGCCGGTTCCCTCGCGGTTCTGTTGGGTCGTCCCCATGCTCCTCAAACCGAAACCGTCAACGATCTGGATTGCTACCTAGCCAACTTCTGGCGAGCTCTCAGCAAAGACCCCGTTGAATTAGCCGAGCACGCCGATTGGCCGGTAAACGAAGCCGATCTCCACGCCCGTCATCTGTGGCTCGTGAATCAGACTGAATTCCGGGAGCGCATGAAGACGGATCCAGACTTCTACGATGTCAAGATAGCGGGCTGGTGGGTATGGGGAATCTCTCAATGGATCGGTTCAGGATGGTGCTCGAGGCCGGAATGGACCGGGCGCACCAATGCAGGGCGAGTTAACCGAGGTGTTCATCGCAACGTCAACGCTGAGATTCGTCCGTTTCTTTCAAATGGCGGCATGGGCGTCCATCGGCAACTTCCGCAGCTCTCAGGCGACTCAACCGCACAAGGCCGTGGCGTCTTCAGTAACGACGTACTGGACCGCAAGCGTCCGATGATCCACGGAACACATATCGGCAAGGGCGTCCATGCGAAGCGTGCCAACCTTTCAGGGCGGGTAAACGGCGTCGGAGTGCATGCTGACCGCTGCAACGCGCTCCTCGAGTACTTCTACGCCTTAGCCGACCGATTACGACGCGTCCGGGTATGCTGTGGCGACTGGACTCGAGTACTCGGGCCGTCAGTCATGGTCAAGCACGGTGTCTGTGGAATCTTCCTTGACCCACCGTACGACATGCGCATTGTTTCAAACGCGGGATCCGGGCGAGACGGCGCGGCGCCTTCAGACGGATTATATTCAGAACACGATAACGAACTATCGGCAGAGGTAAGGAAATGGGCACTCGAGAACGGCAATAACCCACTCCTGAGAATCGCCCTCTGCGGATATCAGGAGGAACACGACATGCCGGAAGAATGGGAATGTGTCGCCTGGAAAGCGCAAGGCGGGTACGGAAACCAGGGTACCGAGACGAACGGGCGAAAGAACGCCGGCCGGGAGCGAATCTGGTTCAGCCCCCACTGCCTGAAACTGGGATTATTCGGCTTAGTGGAATTTGAAAGTGCGAACGTCTGAGAGCTTCTATGCCCCTGGTGATTAACCGTGGTTTGCTATTATGTTCGTGCTCTTCTCGACTTTGGTTCATCGGTAGCAGTGCACAAACGTTCGCACTTTGAAGCATGCTAAAGGCACTTGATCTGTTCTGTGGGGCGGGAGGCGCAACAAAGGGCTTGCAGCGTGCCGGGTTCCACGTCACAGGTGTCGATATCAATCCGCAGCCGCGCTATTGCGGGGATGAGTTTCACCAGGCCGATGCACTCACGTTTCCGCTGGAAGGGTTCAATTTCATTTGGGCCAGTCCGCCTTGCCTTAAATACACCACAGCGACGGCCAGGTATCGCAAAGCCGGTAAAGTTTATCCGCAATTGATCGAGCCGATGCGGGCACGGCTAACCGGTTGCGGTGTTTTGTGGGTAATTGAAAACGTTCCGCTCGCTCCGGTTCGCCGTGATCTGACTTTGTGTGGTTCGCAATTTGGCTTGCCAATTGTACGACATAGGGTATTCGAATTTAGTTGCCCGATTGGCGTGTTGCTTCCCTCGTGTGCGCACGTAAAGAATCCGATTACGGTATGCGGAGACGGGATGTGCTCAACGACGCGGGCACGAAGACGCAAACAGGGACTTCCGCCCGACGTGCGTATTGCTGAAAAAAGAGCCGCCATGGCAATTCCGCCAGCCTACAGCGAGTTCATCGGCAGGCAGGTAATGGAAATACTTCGGGAGGGCGCACGGTAGAAACTCTCTACCGCTGCGTTGAGCGATGAGAAAAGCCCCAAACTCAAATGGTGAGGGGTTGAAACTGGGTGAGGCCGTAAAAACGAGCAAGCTGGGCCATTGCAAAGTTGCCTTAGAAAGTGATACCATTGGTTCAGTCGTTAGCAATCACCGAACCTCCGTCTTTCGGACCGGTTCACGACCGACCCACCCCCTAGGTGGGTTTTGTCGTTTTTTTACTTCCGCTGGCGGTTCCAGGTTTTGGTTTTCGAGACCCTGTATCCTGGAACCGCTTTCGACCTATTGCGGTTTAATCCGGTTCTGTGGTACTCTTGGGGCGTAGTTCTGTAGTCCTCCGGCCAGAGGTGAACTGCACGGAAACGGGTGCCTGACTCATCGCAGGCACCCACGGTTACGATGAGATTCTCAGCACATCTCGCAGTAATAATCAAAACATCACAAAGTCCCGTTTCTTCCTTGGCCTCACTACGTCTGGGCGGGACACATCTACGCTGGCGGGCTTAGGAAACCAACGCGCTACCAGGGGATTCACCCGAGCGCGGATGCGGTGGGCGAAACGGATGACCGTGGGTGAGACGGCTGTTGGCCGTTCAAAGCACCGGATCTGGCGAGTCAACAGGTGAGCCAGAGCCGATCAATGGGACCCATACGGGAACTTCAAAGATTCGGTTAGCCTAGCTTTCTCTGCGGAGCGAGCTAGGCAGGACTCTGCCTCTCTTGCCCACCGTATTCTTAAAGATTCCCCCCTCGGTAGGCAGTTTTATGAGAAAAGCACGAACACGAAAGCAGCGACGGCGAATCCTCTACGAAGCCTTGATGAGGTTGGAGGGGATTGACCCCAACCCGAAGTGGACAGCACAGTACCGCGTCTATCTGAAGTCGGAAGGGTGGCGAAAGTTCGCCGCCAAGATTCGTGCTGATCGGGAAAAGTGCGAACGATGCGGCTCAACGCAAAGTCTGCAAGTTCACCATCTGACGTATTACCGATTGGGCCGCGAGCACCCGCAAGACGTGCAACTGTTGTGTAAATCATGCCACGAGGACGTTCATGGGAGGAAGTTCGAGTGATTCGGGAAGCCCCACGAAGCCTGCCGCCGATTCCTTTCACTTTTCCCTTGACTCCTGTTTTGTCTTAGGACTATAGTAGGACATGGCAGGAGCAAACAATCCAGAGATTCACGTGTACATGACGCCAGCGCTTTATAAGCGGGTTAAGGCGGCGGCGAAAGAGGACCGGAGAAGCCTAACCACATTCATAGTTATGGCCCTGGAAGAAAAGTTGGCGCGAGTGCCGAAAGGTAAGCAAGCGGCATGATGAAGATCGAACCGGGCAAAGCAGTACGGATCACGATGAAGCGCGGCAAGATTAGCAAGAAGTTGCTGGTAACTGAAGTGGTTATTCCGTGCGTCGGCGACGAAGTGACTTGGGATGGCGATAGCTGGTTTATCACCAAGGCCAAGGAAGAGAAGATTCTAGCTGCGTTTCGGCCTGTAGGCAAGAAACTTAAGCAGGTATTCCCATAAGATGAGTTCCTGCCTCTGCGAACGCTACCAAGACCTGCTGGCCCAATGGCCGAAAGAGGACCGGCGCGGCGTAGACCTCGGAGCACGCACTTGGATCTCGCTGATCGACATCGGCGAGATAACAGAAGAGAACATCGGTGAAGTGTTTGAAGGGCTGGAGCGCTGGAAAGGCTCGGAGCAGTGGCGCAAGGGCTATATTCCGGCGATCAGCAACATGGACGGCAAGGGCTGGTTGCAGTTGAGGGCGTGGAAGGATTGGCCGAAGCAGGCGGAAAAGGAGCGATGGTGATGCCGAAACGAATTCAGCGCAAGCGCTTGAAAGGCTATAGAATGCCGGAAGGTGCGGTATACGTAGGTCGCCCGACAAAATGGGGCAATCCATTCAGGGTAGGATTGCTGGCTTGTTTTTGCCGCTCTGCCGGGGAATGCCAACACAATGCACTTAGACGCGAAACGGCGGCTGAGGCGGCGCAGTCATACCGTGAACTTCCGCGCAGTCGCTTTAGGCTGGAAGAGATTCGCCGGGAGCTTCGCGGCAAAGACCTCGCCTGTTGGTGCCCACTGGATGAGCCTTGTCATGCGGATGTGCTGCTGGAAATCGCCAATGGCTGACAAACTCACCCAAGCGCACCTGAAGAAGCAGGTAGCACGCCTGAAGGTTCTGCCGCGTGGCGATGAGAGGCCCTGGGGGACCGATAAAGAACCAGGGTTGCGCGAGGAGCTTCTGCGGGTGCTTTGGCAACAGGCGGCATCGGACGAACACGCCACTAGAATCATCGACCACCTGATGGACGGTGCGGAGTTTTGCCCTACGCCTGCGGAGCTAATGGCGGCGGCTCAGGAGGTTCCCGAACGGCTGGGGATGCTGAGAGAGGCAGACGCCCAGTGCGTCAACTGTGGCGGCTCGGGATGGAAGAGAACGCAGGTGGGAAGCTATAGCGGAGTTAAGCGGTGCGAATGCACGTTAAAGGAGGTATCTCAATGAGCAGAATCAATATTACCTACGACGAGGATTATCCAGGGCAGTTTGAATTATGGCAGGCCAACTGTCGGCGCTCTCTGCAAGGAAAGACGGGCCAAAAGGAACTCCGCGCTTTGCGGGATGCGCTACTAGCTTTGCCCGACAAGCGGCTTATCCACGGTTCGCTAGTGGATGAAGACGGCGAAGTGTGCGCGGTCGGAGCCTATGCGCGGCATAAGGGTCTTGACCTGCAAAAGTTCGATCCAGAAGACAATACCGATGACGTAGGCATCGAAGCGGGGATGCCCACGCTGGTTGCTTGGAAAGTTGTAGAGATGAACGACGACTATTTGTCGCGCCATCTGACGCCGGAGCAGCGATACGAGAAGATGCTGGAATGGGTGAATGGCCAAATTTCGTCTGAGGTTGTGGCTGGATGATTAACCGAGGGGAATGCTCTCTGAAGAAAGCGGTATACCGATGAGTGCCGATTTAGACGCGCGTAGGTTTCGGTGGGTAGAGAATCGTAAAGCGCTATGTGAATGGAAACATTCTATTCAGCATCCGGACGGTAGTTCTTTTCCGGGCTGCATTGTCGCTACCGAAACGGGCGCGGCTGCCGGTCCAACGCTGAGGGCGGCAATAGACCGGGCGATGCGCGAAATACCGACTCCGGAAGCGTTTGAATTGTAGATGGCCGCGATACACACTGAAGACGAGAAAGCGGTGCAGCGATGAGCGAAACAGATCTACTAGACCGCGCCGAGCGGCTGCTGGATTCGTATTCCTTCATGACTCAGATTAAAGCGCGGGATGTTCGCATCAAGACCTTAGAGAACACGCTACAGAAGATAATCGAACACGAGCATGCCCTTGCTTGCAAATATTCAGTAGGAGAGCAATCATGGATGGAAGCGGCACGCCGTGCTCACGGTGGCTACGCCGCCCTGGACAAGAAAGCCAAGTGAAACAAGAACTGGAAGAACATGCACGAGAGATGCGGTCACGCCCAGGTGGAACAAAGCAGGGCCGAAGGCTAGATCCGCGCATCTACCGGCGCGAAATACAACCTACAGTTTATCGCTGTGGATTCGACCCAAATGGCAAAAGCCTGAAAACTGTAGTGGATCACTGGGAACATTGCCACTCGCGCCAATGTCGTGAGTCCAACGCAAACTACAAGCGGTTTAAATTTCAGATCAAGCTCAAGTACGGGAATTTAGTTTCTCGCGGCGTGCTTCGAGTGCGGCTAGCTTCATGCCAGCTTCAATCACAGCCAAGTATGGCACGGCGAATGCGGTACGACGCCCCTTCTGTCGGATTAGGAGCTCGTATGGTTCAAGCGTGACGATCAGCGGTTTCCCACGGTAGACGGCGCTGGTTTCGGCACGGGATACGGTTTTTCTTTCAGCTAGGCGAGTCATGATTGCACCTCGCATGCTGGGCATGGCCTGCCGTTTGGTGCTTCGATAATCGTCTCAGGTGTGTACGGAACACCAGCGGTAGACTCGCGCATTCTACGGATGACAATGTGGCCGCAACCCGTGCGAACCTTGTATGGCTGCGTGGAACCGACCATAAAAGTATCGGCCAACAGTTCGCGCATGAAGCGGTCAGAAGGTAGGTTGTCAGGCATGTTGGTTTACCCTCATCGTGCCGAGAGTCGTATACAGCCCGGTAACGTCGGTAAAAAAGCGCTGGAGATCGTCAAAGTACACATCATCGAGCGTACGCACTGGAACCGCTTCCATGTTGCGGCAGCGGAGGAATTCCATTGTGTAGGTGTCGGACGGCTCCAGCGTGATTCGCAAGTGTGAAGCTCCGGCACTATTGCGCCTGAGTTTCATGGTTAGCGCATTCTCCGAGCCGATCAGGTTGTAACTTCCGGTCATTGCGAGAAAACGCCTTCCGCCTAACTGTTCCAGAATCGTATTAGCAACTTGTAGATCAGCCATGTTTAGTTCACCTCCACTTCGCCAGCTAGTTCTTGAGCCTTGGCGATTGTGCCGGAGTTGCGGTAGGCCTGCCACGCGCCGATAGTTGGCGACCAGCGGAAGCCGGAAGACTTTAGCGAAGTACGAACCTCGGCAGATGGCTTGCCGGGGAAGAACAGCCTTACGCGGTTATCAGCGGGGCAATCCTCAAGGCGTGCGTTGCTCCGCTCGGTAACTGTTTCTTCCGTGGCTTGATTGCGCGAGACTCCCTCTAGCCGTAGCTTCATGCGCCGAATGTTCGCGTTGTTGTTGATTAGCTCGTAATCGGCAAAGCCAATGCGTCCGCAGAAGTCAGGCTCTAACAGTTTGCGTGCGATCGCGTCCGGTAGGCCAAAGGCCATTATTGCGGTGACTTGAGCCTCGATTCCAGCGGCCTTATGCTTGCGAATAGCCGCGTTTACACCGCGCATTTGCTCCTGGTGCTTTTCGGCCTTGGAGATCTTTTCGCGCAAGCGCTGCGTTGCGTCCGAGTCGCCCGACATGATCGGCCTGAGTTCGGGATGCAGCGCCTTACGCATCGCTGCTTTGGCACGTCCCAAGAAATCCAACAGGTCTTCCCGGCGCTTATCAACAACCCTATTACGTTTCTCCATCCGTCGCGATGGGAAGTTTGAAGGACCGGCAATTATGACACTGTAGGTTCGCGACTGGCTCGCGAGATAAGCCCGATACCGCTTGGCGTACCCATCGCGGAAACGTGCGAACTCTTCATTAAGCGTGGCCTGTTTCTCTGGTGTGGTCGCATCGGCTAGAAGCTCGGCATAGATCCCGACCATAGTTTCAGCGTATCCAGCACGCGAAATCGTTCATAATGAGAGTAGACATTAAAAGCTCCATTCTTTGAGTGGTTACGGGCCTGTGTTGGCGCTAACCAGCACTCGCCCGGTGTTTACCGGTTTAGGCTTTCGCCAAAGTCTTACGGTTCTCCACGAGCCGCGAGGCTTCGATCCACACTTGACCGCAACCGGCGACTGGCTCGACAAGCAGGCGGAAGCGCCCGTAGCTCGTCTTAGTCTCGATTACCTTGCAGTCGATTATGAATACTCCAGCTTTCACCAACACCAGATCGCCAGCGGTGTGTTGTGTGTTGCTCATAGAAGCGGCTCCGCAAGTTTGTTAAGCTTGTAGCAGGCACGGGTAACGTCGGCAATGATAAAGTCGCGCATGGAGCGGTTACCGGCATCTGTAGCGGCGGCGTGGACTAGGCGGTATGTTGGTTTGATCGTGTTCATGCGGACACCTCGACCACGGCAACCAAGCTCTTGATATTATTCAATTCTCTTTTGGCCAAGCGCATGACGGCCTTAATTGCGCTCTGTGGAGTCCTTCCGTCACCAACCCACCTGCCGCCAGGAAAATCTCTGGATTCACTCAAGAAAGCGTGGTAGCCCAAACCGCATGGATCGAGCGGGTAAACCTTGAGGTGGCCGGTTGAGTCGGTAGCGCCGTAGTGCCAGCCAATATTTTCCCACACACGCGCTACCCAACCTTTGCCCAGCGATTTAACCAACGCGGCGGCATCGGCACTGGCCTGCTGGTATTCAGCCCATGTACAGTCACCACCGCAAGCGGGAGCGCAGTAAATCTTGCCTCGCCTGACAGCGTTCCAGGATAACTCTGTTCGTTTGCTTTTCATCTCAGTTTCCTTTCGTTAGTTGATTAGTGCTCTGCTTGCCTTCATAAATTCCTTACGATCTCATCCCAGTTATCCGAAACCTGTTCGAGTCGTGCCTTGGCGTCGTTCTCGCGCTCCACGGCTGCTTCCCAAGCCTCTACGTCGCGCAGGGCGAACACCTCGTCACGAATCAGCGTGTTCAGCACAGAAGGTTCCAGGGCGTCTAGTTCCCACGATTCGTCGCCATACTCGTTGATGTACCCAGCAGCGCGGCTATCGGTGATCTTCGCCGGATTCGGCGGCGGTTCGTACTCGCGCACCTGGTTCATGTTGAGCGCGATACGGTTGATGACCTTGCCAACCTTGCGCGGGCTGATACCGTTCAGGTGATGACGAATGAACAGCGAAACGCGATCCTCAATATCGCGCGTCATGTCGATGCCGCTAGGATCGTGGTCGCCAAGGTGGATGATATTAACCCGCTTGCCTTGCTGTACTTTCTTCAGCAGGCGCATACCGGCGACCCACATTTCAGATTGCGAAGTGTAGCCACGGCAGGAGAAGTACGGAACGTCGAGCGGTTCGCAGGCGACTTGCAGCACGCCCACAAGCGCATCTTTTTCAACCCACACCTCGACGTAGTTGGTTTGCGTGCTCCACTTGTCATGCTGGAACTGCGAAGCGCAGGCGGCAACAATATCTTTCGGCGAATCCCAATGAGCGTTCTTACGCAGGTTTCGCGTACGGTCTGTGATGTGGTCCCAATCAACCAATCCGGCGAGACGCGCATCGTTGATGGTCGAACCGAGACGCTTATACTCAGAGTCTTTGTTGGCAATCAACCCACGGCTGACGAACTGGTAGTAAAGCTGACGAAGCGTCAGGTCGTAGCCTTGCGCTGCGTACTCTTCGAGAATGCGGTTCGCCGTCTCAATCGTTTTGAGCGATGCCGCGTTAAAAGCGTGCTCAATGTAGCAGATTTTCATACTACCTCCCCAGCTTTGAGAATCTTGTCAGCAGCACAACTGGATGGCCTTCTCGCCCTTCTTGACGAATCGCCCTAATTCCTTCCAGTGCATGAAAGTGCCGATAGGTCCGAGCGGGATGTTTCGCGCATCACATTGCGTCAATGGCTAAGACTTGGTTACCAAAGCTGTAATTGTGAAACCGCGCATACGCCGCTGACAGCTTGCCGGGTTCGCTGACGACTTGCTCTAGCAATTTTTGTCCAATTCGAGTTAGTATTTTCAGTAGACATTGAATCCTCCATCGATTCGTGTTAAGGAACTAGCTCCGGTGCGACCCGCGAGTCAGTTCCGGTTACGGTTTAGGCTTTCGCCAAAGTCTTGCTGTTCTCCACGAGCCAGTTTCTAAAGAACACGTCTCGATCATCGGCGATACGAACGCCGTCGATAAATTTCTTAACTGCGCCTTCGATGCGAAACCATTCGCCAACAGCGCAATACGAGGAAAAGACGCGGTGTACTTTGCCTTCATCGGCTGAGGAAGCGGCACACCACATGAGATCACTAAAGCGCAGCGGGGAAGGCAATTCCTTGGGAATTTTGCCCAAAGACAAGGAACCTAACCGCTTTGCCGGATCGTTGCTGAATCCGATCTTAACGAATGGTCCAGAGGTAGCGAAGTACACGAAACCTTCGCGAATCTTAGGCTTTCTTCCGTCCTTATTCCAGTATGGTGAGCCACACCGAGGACAACGCAACGGCTCGACGGCTTCGCGCAACATCCAAACGTGTTGGCAGCGCAAACAGGTACGCTTCAGGGTTTCTAGGGCGCTTGTGAGGGATTCAGTCATACCTCACAAAGCTCCAAAGCTCCAAACTAGCGATTACACGCCTGGCAGCTACGCATTCACGCATATCGACCGCAACGCTGTAAACACCACTCGCGCCGCGCGTATCGGTCTTTGTAACAAAACCGGCAACCGATAGAGCGTTAACCACCCGGAGCACCACGAGCCAGCGACCGTCTGAGAATATTGTCTTCATATATACACCTTATCATTACGCTGTAACACTGTCAAGCACAATCTCGCATAAATATCGCTGCGCGCCACCAAACCGCTGATTACAAACCAAATATAGTTTCAAATAGCCGCAAACCGCGTGTTTCGAGCGCGCCACGCAAGTAATTCTACTTGACACCACCACTAAACGTAATGAATACTAAGGCGTTACCACGCACACACGCCGCGCGTCACGGTTGCACCACTGGCGTCCAGCGCAGCAATCCCGCGCATCACTCCCACCTGTGTCCCAAAACCAACTGACAGCCACTCTTAGCGTTACAGCGGTCCCGGTACGTATACTTTCCCGCACTAACCAGCTCCTCAGCAAAATATCGCCACGTCACGCACTCGAGCTGGCAATACGCTATCCAGGGCGTTACGAATGGGGCGGCAATAAACGTCGTGTCCGCTATATGCGCGACCGGCTCGATACTTCCCCAGTCTGCCTTGCCATTCGTGACGACTCCTGCTGGCGTTCGTCTCAAGCTGCTGTCTGCGCACCAGGTCCAGGATATTACGAGTCTCGCCTGTCGCAAGCCAGCGTCTAAAGCGTATGCCTCAACTCCTCAACCCTCGCCACGAAGCTTTCGCCCAGCATGTCGCTATGGGCCTACCATACACGCAAGCTGCTAAACGCGCTGGTTACGCCCAATCAGTTGCTCACAACTCCGGTTCCCGCGTTCACAAGAATCCCAAGGTGCAAGCCCGCATCGAGGAGCTTAAAGCTTCCAAGTTCGCTATCGTCACTGGCACTGGCATCCGTACCAACATGGCCCGTGTTATCGCCATTGAGGACCGCTGGGCGCGTATGCGTATGATTATAAAGGAACGCGCTGAGCATCCGTCCATGGAAGACGTGCCAGGTGGGCGCTCAGGGTTGCTCTGTGTAGACTACAAGACAGTTGGCTCAGGCGACATGGCGGTAATCAAGACTGTCTACAAGCTTGATGCTGCATTACTTAAGGCGTTACTTGAGCATGAAGAGAGAGCAGCAATCGAGTTAGGACAGCAGTCGATCCGTCACGAGACATTCTCCAGTTCCGTGAGCCTGCGAGCGAATGGCAAGGAACTACACGGCACGATCGCCAGCCATCTTGACCAGTTGACCGAGGAACAGCGCAAGCTAGCGGCGCAGTTGATGCCGGGGTTGAAAGTGATGCTGAATGGCCACGGTGAGCCTACTGATAACAGCGATGTGATCGAAGCATCTGTTGAAAGCAAAGAAGATGAGTAGCTTTGTTTGGCAGAGTTGACAGAATACATGTTGTCGGAAGTGAATACATGTTATCGCTGAAAGCAAACGACTTACACCTTCACATTCGCGTTATTGATACAAGCAGCGACGGTACACACGCGCTTAGTGGCTTGTGTCTATACGCACACACTGGCATGGCTCCTGGCTGGTGCATGCACGCTGGCACTGCCTCTACAATAGCCCACAGTGACGCAGCCAGCCCCGTGGTGAGGTCGAAGGACGGTCAGGGGACGGTCAGGGGGTCTCAGGAGAGGGGGTACCCCTCGAATTCAAAAGCGATGAGCCGAGCCAAACCCGATTAGGTGCAAGAAGCATCCCTGGTATGAAACGGTTTTAGGATGGCTCACCAACGAGCGATAGGGGCTTACGTAACCGACTCGATGTGCCTGGGACGGTGCGAGTACGTGGATGGGGTGTGTCCTGAATGCGGGAGCCACGAAGTTGTGTCGGTGGGCGAGGACGCAGCATGCGATGTGGAGTGCGAGGAGTTGAATGCTTGTGATTGAGAAGGGGAAGCGGGCGCGGGCGATCTGCCGGGAGTGTAGGGCGCTGCATGGGCCTAAGTCTTGTCCGAAGCGTAATAAGCAGTTGACTCTACGGCAAGCTGCCGAGCGACACGCCGACCGGGTTTTCAAGTACCTGATGAGTTTGCCGGAACGTGGGAAGAGTGCTTAGCGTGGTTACTTCTATACGTGATTCACTATGCTGAATCACTCTGATTCACCAGCATGAATCACTTTCCAAAGCGAGAAAGGCACGCGAGATTGCCGGACTCGGTGCTCCTACACCCGGCGCTAAGTGCTGAATCGAAACTGGTTTACGCGGCGATAGCGCGGCACGCTTTTAATGGTTCCGAGGTCTACATCGGGCAGCGTAAGATAGCGGAATTACTCGGAATGAGTCAATCTTCTGTATCTCGTAGAATCCAAGAGCTTTTGGAATTAAAACACATTGAAATAAGTGATTCACGGCATGGGAAGCGTTCTGGCTACCATCTCCTGTCGAATGTGTTTGTTAAACGAGAATCGCAAAAAGGTGTAAATACTCACCAAGGCGTCAGTTCGACCGTTCGCAAGGCGCGGGCGTTCGCGCAGACTAACTCCAATCCACACGCGGCGTTGGATGATATTTTCGGGAAGGCCACGGCGTGATCGACGAGTGCAAGTGGAAGCCGCCGACCGAGCCGTTAACCAGATCACAGCGGGCCGTATTGCTTCTGCGTAAGCGACAGTTATTGAAGCACTTTGGCATTAAATCAGCCCCAATTGTGCCGACGAGAAAAGACTGGTCGTGGGAGACTAGTAACATGGTACGGTCTAAATCGTTGTACTGATTCAACTTAAGTAGCCGTGGAACATATCCATCGACTACCATGTTACTTTGTGCGACTATGTTACCTGATGCCAAAGAAGAATCTGTGGAAGCTAACCGTTTTGAGAATCGATTCCACACTGGCCCAGCGCCTGAAGGTCGCCGCCGCGAATGAGCGCAAGAGCATGAAGGCGCTGGCCGAGGAGTACATCTCGCGGGGGTTGGTGCAAGCAGTTCATCAGAAGGCCGTCGATTGTATGCGACCAGCTTCCGATAGTTGGAGTCAATCGTGACTAGCACCGAAATGGCTCGTGCCGCTTCGACACGTTGGCCGGTTACCTTGTTAGCGATGGCTTTGAAACAGGACCATCCCTCCGCTACTCACTGGGTGTCGAGCAATAAATTCTTTACCGCGTTTCTAAGCGAAGGTATCGTTAGGGAGTTAAAGCCTGTGGAGATTCCGCCAGACGGATTCACTGCGCGGTACGAGAAAACCATGGCTAACCTGCCGGTTATCGTAACCCACCATGTGCCTATCGGCGAAGCGTGGCTCATGAGAGCGGA